>Ga0209671_1000119_pt1 | contig 37230 bp, 25 predicted proteins | sample WorMetHERISLAND2_2_FD_187401 | JGI IMG/M metagenome (GOLD analysis project Ga0209671, IMG submission 187401) | Marine gutless worms symbiont microbial communities from Max Planck institute for Marine Microbiology, Germany - Olavius geniculatus... | ecosystem: Host-associated > Annelida >...
ACATAGGTCTATAATTTAAACAATTAGCAAGCAATCAATAAATTATTTTAAAAGAATGTAAAATGACAATGATGAGATATGACAGCGGCGTATTTTTGATCTAAGGGGGCGTTATCGATCGCTCGGTCGGTCATTCCGCATTCCACATATTACCCACCGTTCCGCAGCCTACTTCCGCAGAATTCATTCCGCAAATTACTTTCCGCATTTCCACAAATTACCAACACCCTTGCAGAAGTGCATTTGTGTTTGTTTATTGAAGCACATTCGAGTGGAATGAATATTATGGTGGGCACCGAGCACTTGTTATCAGTGCCTAAGTAACATACCAGGTAACATACCAGGTGCGGCCGCACTTGGACCGGTAGACGAATCTCCGGAGCTGGTTCGGCCGTAGGGCTTAGCGGACCTGTTAGTCTGTAAAGAAGCCCATCGAAGTCTTTCTTGTGTGCTCGAGACCATTCGTGAAACAGTTCACACTGCTGGAGTCTATGACACTTTGCTGCAAACGATTCCACCGATCAATCACCATTCAGGAGCAAAAGAAACGTCTAATGTCCAGATGGCATCTGCATTTTGCAATCTTGGCGGTGTGTCTACGTGTTGTAAGTGACGTACTGAGAGTATAGAAATCACTGAACTTAGCTGAAGATAGTCCTTTATACATCTGGAAAACTTGCAGCAAATCAGCTCTGTTCCTTCTCTCTTCCAAGGTCCACAAACCCAACTGCTGTATTCTTTCCTTGTACGGTAATTTCTTGAGGCCCGGAATCATTCTCGTAAATCGATGTTGGATTCTTTCCAACAAGAACTTGTCTTTTTCATAATACGGCGACCAGGCAGAAACACAGTACTCTAGGTGAGGCCGAACAAGCGATTTGTACAGCTTCAGTAGGACACTAGCACTTTTAAAGGAGATGGTTCTTGAGATGAGACCAAGTGCTTTACTGGCTTTAGCATATGCTAACTGACACTGTCTAGCTGGCTTCAAATTGTTACAAACAGTCACACCCAGGTCTTTCTCCTCTGTCACAACCTCCAGTGGCTGACTCTCCATGACATAGGTGTGCTGAGCATTCCTGGCACCTAGGTGCATGATGGGTTTGGCAGAAAAAATTTGGTGAACTTTGTGGTCCATTTGCATTTACAAAAAAGTTAGTGATGTGCATTTTGACCCGTCGAAATTGGCTTTTTCAAAAGACTATATTTTCATCCTTAAGGAGTGTTTTCCCCTCAATTTTTTACACATGTTAATAAACACCAGAGATGGGGTCAATTCCCCCAGCAATTTCCAACAGTGAACATTTTAAAATTGACTTAATTTTTAGTGTATCTTTGGGCCATGTGGGAGTAACCTCCTGAAACTTTGCTACTTAATATGTCGTGAGGCGGGTATGAAAATTTGGCTATGAACTTTATGCTGGCCAAATCCTCAGGTGGCCTCACATTGGCTTCTGTTCCATATTTCTAGTTTTAGCTTATTCTGTAGTTGCTGAAGAAGTTGTACAAATTAGTCTGCATTTAAAATTAGTTTGCATTTATTATAGTAATTACAAACAAAGCAGTTTTATTACTGATCTATGCGTTCTGTATTTATTGAACAGGGTCAAGCAGGGAAGGCTGCTGCAGCAGCTGCCATTTCTGTTTCAGAAAGTGACCGGCAGGTGACATGTTTACTGTGTAATATTACAGAAAGTTTGTTGCATGTTGACTAAGCTGTTTGCTAATGCTGCAAGTCAGAAGCATTTATTTTGGGCTGTGCGGCTAGTATCAGAAGCATGTACATATACTGGCAGATGATTGAATAGTGATTCATAAACTAGGGGACATTTTGTCTAAATTTGGTCAGGCTTGATTTTTGATATTTGGCCTACTTTTTTGTGTTGTGTGATGTCATTTCGGTATTTTTCTGTTTGTGCTGTAGCATGAGTACAAATGAGATAACATTTGATAATTAGGTTTGTCTGTGGTGTGTTCCAGTTGGATGAATTCAAGCTGAATTGCAGAACACAGGTACATTTCTGCTTTGCTTATTGCTGTTCTCTTTGATTTGCTGTACTTAGTACTTTTTTAATTTTTTAGTAAATTTAGTTGACTATACTTAAGTAATGGCCGAGTTTATGGTATGGTTTTTATCCGTCCATCTTTCGTCATCCGTCTGTAACAGATGTATTGTGGTTAAATGGTGCAAGATAGGTTGCTATAAGAAGTCGCATATTGGCTTTCAAATGACATGAAAATCATTGACCTTGGATGACATTAAAGGGTCATAATGCACTATGGTATGCCAATCGTGTGGTATTGTTGCTAAATGTTAAGTCGTAGGGAGTCAGTGATGGTACCATCGGATAGGGCACTGGCAATTTCTTATAGGCTATCAAGTGTCAATAGTAACCAGATTTGGCCACAGTTGAAAAATTTCAAGCTACAAGTGTTCGTATCTCGGAAACGGTGAGAGATAGAGCCAAGGTTACTATTAATCACTAACAAGAAGTGGCATACGCCCTTTCAGATTACGTGAAAATCATTGACCTCGGTTGACCTTGAAAGTCACAGACAACCAGTATGGTCTGCTATCCTAGCGACAGCTGGGCTTTTTTATAAATACCAAAACTGCTGGTTGTTGTCAGTGTTTTTATGTTTTCCTTTGTTGTTCAGGGCGAGAACATTATCAAGGAGATATTTCCAAAGAAAGTGGCAGAATTGAATGCTTTGTTAGAGGTACTTATTAATGCTGTATAATGGTGACTTCTGTGTAAAATTCTACAGGTCAGGCCAAAAAACGTGCCACTTTACTTTTGTCCATATCTTTGCCAATTATTGATCGATTTTCAAAATTTTTTCACTGGCACACACTGTGGACAATTTGCAATAACGTGATTATTACATATCCCACCACACCATAAATGCGTCTCTACACTATTTGTGAAATATCAATGAAATATGCATATGTAACAACAATAACAAACAAACGTTTTGGTAAAATTGAAAAAAAAACACTTCAGACCAACATTACAGTGAATGGTCTGTAATGACACTAAACTCTGTGGGTCTAACACAGTCTAGTGTCATACTGATCATTCATCGTGATGTTGGTCTGAAGTGTTTTTTCCAGTTACCTAAATTTTTGTTATTATCGTTAGTTTTTGCTTACATTTATATTTCACAAGGTAGTGTAGAGATGCGTTTACTGTGTGGTGGAATACATAATAATCACATTATTGCAAATTGTCTGCAGCATGTGCCAGTCAAAGAATTTTGAAAATCGGTCAACAGTTGGCGAAGATATGGACAAAAGTGAAGTGCCACGTTTTTATGACCCATGGTGTATATGTGTGGCACGGAATGGCTTAAAATAGCCCACTTCAACATTGGCGCATTTTTATTTGTACATGTGATAGAGTGTTAGCAATTGGTGAACTTCTAGAGTTTTGGAAGTTGTATGTAAGTAGGGTTTATGTCGATAAGCCTATGTCACGATATCTACGCCACGCATCTGATATCACGGACCTACAATATATAATATCTATCACGCAGACGTCACCAGCACACGTCAACAAACTGTCAGAAGCAGAGCCCATGTCGTAAGATAATTTTATGACATCTGAAATATTGAGTTGTGATAATTTTACGACATAAGTCTTACGACAATGTTTGTGAATTGAGCTCCTGGGCTTTGGGCACAATTCATATTTTGAGTCACAACGAAATTTAGTTTATTGTTTAAATTGTACGTTTTAAATTCAGCTTTTGAGTAGTATTTGCATAAATGCAGTTTGAAGATTGCATGTATCTTTCTTTTGTTTTTGTATGTTTAATTGATGCTGTGTTTGTCTCATGGTTGCAAAAAAGTTTTTTAATGCTCAACTCGATGTTTTTGTTCAGAGGTTTTATGTGAAACTGGTTTTGGTGAAAAGGTCTAGCTTTATGGGCTTTAAGGTTTCTACTGGTTTTTATTTGCTTGATTCCTATGAGTGAATATATCAGTATTTGCAGTTTCTGTTCAAGTGTTTTAAAAATTTAGCTATAATAAAATACTTCATTATTATTGAAGCAAGAAATTAGAATAGGATTAAGTTTGGGTGGTTTTTTGGTGGATTTTTAGCAGTTTTTTGGGGGTATCTGCCTGAGTGTTTGAATTCTGGTGTTTTTTGAGGTATTCTGTATAGGATACACTAGAGCTCATGGTATGTGTTTGCTTGCATTGTGTACAGTCTGAATTGTTTAGTCTTGCTCACGTTCGTGACATTGCTGATTACAAGCTTAACATTCCCGTACCAGCTCCTAGGCTTGTCAACCACGAGGTGACTTATTTCGCGTAGATTTTACGACTATTTCACGTAGTGCAAACCAATCTGTAGTTATATGCAGCGCTAACAGGGGAAAATAGGAAAATAATGTCGGGGAATTTTACAGCTGTCAGAGAGACGTCAGGGGTTTCAGTCAAAATCAGGGAAATGTCAGGGGAAAAATCTTGTCAGGAAAATTGCCTAAAAACTTCCTTTAAAATTGTGTCAACAGGTTTTTTTTGCATCACTCACTTTAACTTTCTGTCAATTATTTTATGTTTGAGTCTTGCTTACTTATGCTTTAGTTTCTAATATTTATGTGTATGTAATATGTTAATTTATAGCATTTATTTATAGTTTTTACAAAATTGTCAAGAGTGCTGTGAATTCTTAAGTTGACACATTGGCCAGTTTCCAGCACCGGTTTCTGGCGCTGGAAACAGGTGCCAGTCGTCTGGTGCCAGAAACCATGACACACTTTGCCGGCAAATGATACCGGCAGAAACAAAACAAAAATGAATTCCGATTTTGAGAATTTTGAGGATGATGACATTATAGCCGCTATCTTAGCATTAATCCAAAAGAAAAGCAACTTAAACGAAGGTGATGGTGCAAAATTGAATATGTTCAATCTGGCACTGGTTTGTAGCTCCAGAAAAGTATGACACACTGACCAGTTTCCTGTGCCAGTTGACTGGTACCAGAAACTGGCCAGTGTGTCATCACTATTAGGAATTGTCAGGGAAACTCATAGTGTCTAGACTCTAGAAAGTGGTCATTTTGTGTATGATATCTAGCATTGTCTTGCTGCTATTTTCGGTTTCTGTTCAATTGTTGTCTCTGGTTCAAGTGGAGTTATGCAAGGGAACATTTTGTAGAATTATTAGAACGGGACTTTGAAACTCGATAAAAATTTTGCAGCCAAGCAAACTTCAGACAATTGCGATATTTTCCACATTACCATTTGTGGGAAAATAATTTGCCAGCCCACTTCATGCTCGATATCATCCTGATAGTTTGTTGCGTTGATGAGTGACTGGGTCTGACTGTCAAAACATTTGATAGCATGGTATGTTTATAAAAAATCAGTTTCAAACTAGAAGGCGCTCGCAAGAGTCAGCGTGGCCACTCTTCTGGAAAATCTGGAAAAGTCGGGGAATTAAAAAGTGGTCAGGGAAAATGAATTATTACAGTTATTCAGTTGCCACAAGTATTGTTTAAAGTATACAAGATACACAATAATAGTTTATTGAAAGCTACATAACACTATGGATCAGTTATACTTTTGTATCCATACTTATATTATCCTGTTGGAGTATATTGGGGAATGTAGTTGTCATAGATGTGTCAGTATATATGAGTGTTGCAGAGAAAATAAGTGCATTTTTTATATCGCTATTGTTGCGAGGGGCGATACTTCGTCTATGTTCCCTTAAAATGTCTGGGAAAGTCAGGGAAAAGTCGGGGAATTTGATCATGACTGGAGAGTGGCTACCCTGAAGAGTGCATATCTCTGCCAAGTGAAGTAATTTAAACATTACAACAACAATTACTAGTGCATTGTGTCCATGCATTTATCTGGCACTGTTATGGAGATATGGTGCCTCAAAGATAATGACGTCATCGGTCACGTGACCATTCGACTTGCGGTGGTCGACTTCTTATAGGTGGTCCATTGCAACCATGCGTCTATCTGGCACCGTTCTAGACAGGGTTTCTACAGGTCAGGGAAAACTGGAAAATGTAAGGGAATTTGTGTTGTCAGGGAAAAATATTATTTTTGAAAAGTCAGGGAAAATGATCTTGGATCGTGCAGTCTGCAGATAGCTGTGATTTTTTTGCATCTCCAAATATTAAAAAGCAGGCAAATTTGTGGCTTCCATTGAACGTCAAAAAGCTAGAAGTGTTTTAGCTTCAAGGGGGCTTTGCCCCCTGACCCCCCGACCAGGGCCTCTGTCGTTTGCATATTGCTCTATTAATACCGTTTCATTACTTATTACCATTTATGACATTTGTGCAATAGGGTTATTGTTTCGATAATGTCAGGTTAATTGTCATTCCATGACTGGAAAAGTCGGGGAATTTTGCTTCCGGAAACCTGTAGGAACCCTGCATAGAGATTTGGCACCTCAAAGTACATGTACACAAGCAAACAAACACACGGACGGACACACAGAATGACCAATCTCATAGTCTCCTCCAATGTTCACTACGTTCACACTTGGCAGAGGTCATTAATGGTATATGAATGCATGTAGCAGTAGCATCGAGGAGAGAACACTGCTGTAAGCTGCCAGTGCCAGCATGATGTTAGTTTTTACGCGCGAAAGCAGCTCTGCTTTCAGCGCGTCTTAGCCATCGCAATTCTGTCCGTCTGTCTGTCTGTTCGTCACACGGGTGGATCAGGCAAAAACGGCCCAAGCTAGGATCACCAAATCTTCACCGTCGGCTGCCTGGAAGACTCTAGTTTCAGGAACCGTAAAGCTTTTCCATAAATTCGAAGGGGGTCACTCCAAACGAGGGCCCTAAATGAGAGGGGGGTGGTCAAAATTTGCGATTTTCGGCCAAAAACTCGCTGTATCTCAGTAATGGTGCGAGATAGGGCTTAGGTTACTATTAATCACTAATCGGAAATCGTATACTGGCTTTCAATTGCCACCGAATTCAATGACCTCGGATGACCTTGAATGCCAAAATAGGGGGTTTTACTGATTTTTTTCGCAATATCGGGCTGCGCAAGTCTATATCATTCACAAGGAAGCGCCACCGTCGCCAACTCCATGCGCGCCTATGGCTGATGTGTATCATGGTCCCGATGGGCCGAGTCCAAGTGATATGCGATTTTCGAAACTATAACTACTGAACTGGAAATGCTGTAGGCTTTCGCACGTCTCGTGAGCTTTGCTCAGATTTCTTGTCACTTTCATGCTTGGTTCCGTTAGAGCAGGTGCATTAATGCCCCCAACATATTGCTTATTCCATAGAGGATTTATGAGGTCATGCTTTACTTGTGCGGGTACAGAAAGTTATTGCTAGTTGGTACTTTGGTTATTAGAGCTGTCAAAGTGTTGATTTAAGCGTTAATTTTTTTTACGCATTAATTAAGGCGTTATTAATGCACCCAGGCCCATCAAGAGGGAGAGTAGAGCGGGAAAGTTACCCAGGACCCCGCGACATTTGGCGACCCGCCTGTAGAATTAGAAAACAAAAACACATTTTTCAACAATAACTGACGTCATCGCTAGCATAGTAATCTAATAGCCTGTCATCTAAATAACGTTTATTTACAGTAGTGATGGAACGGCAACTATAGTTTAGTTACTTGAATTCATTCAGTTGTTGAATAACTGCAGTTTAACAGAATATTGGAACTTTTGCTTCGCGGAATTCAGTAAGTGAAATACGTTTGCACATGTCCGTTAATTTTTTTAACGCGTGTTAATTTTTTTAACACACGTTAATTAATGCATTAATTTGACAGCTCTTGTTTAAAGATGAAATGAAGAGCTATGTGTTTCCTGCCCTTTTACTTGCGGGATTCGGTTATTAGCATTTGAATGTGTTGGTTGAATGTGATTCGGTTTCAGCCGCCGGTCAAGAAGCTCAAACTAGATGGTGGTGTGGAGAACAACATTGATGGTTTGTATGTCGGCTTTTTGCTGTGTACGCTATGTCTCATTAGTCTTTATTAAAAAGTGCTAACTCTACATTCTACAGTAACGTAGACTAGTTAAATTAAATTGTGCGACTAAGTGAAATTTGCATTAACCGAGCTGGTCTTTAGCTGATCCGTTGTGTCGAGCATCACGCCATCACTATTTATTTGTTCGTATAATTATATCCGCCGATGTTCTTAGCTGTGTCTATTTGTATGCAAGATAACTCCCGATGTTGTATGAGTGTTTTTGATGACATGTCATGGAGGGATCGGGTGAGGCCCAAACAGAAAGTGGTTAGATTAAGCAATCACTTCATTCTGTCTGTCTGTCTGTCTGTCTGTGTGTCCGTGCACAGCAGCGTGACGTCACAAGGACAATGACGTCACTGCACTGTCACCCACAGATAGCTCCAAAACAGTTATAGAATATAGCTACATGCCTCAAATTTGACTTGCGTGCTCCCAAAGACTGTTCCGATATCATCCCTTAGAGATTTTTTAAAAAGGGCATGTGCTGTAGGTCATGTGACTTCTACACTGTGTCGGTGAAAAATGGACCCCTTAGACATTGTGCAGTAAAAATGTCAAATCTAAACGGATATGAAAAATGTTCGCACACATAATCCCCAACAAATTCCTGAAGAGACTGTCAAATTTCGTTGAGAAATATTATTTCTTACAAAGTTATCAAATGTTGAATATCTATAACGAAATATCTTCGATACCAATATGGCGTTACATACTGCAGTCGCTCAGGCGGAAGTGACGTTTGTTGACGCAATCAAAATAACATAAACAATAACAAAATGCTGTATTCTGCACATGACTGTGTTTTAATTGAACTGTTGAGGCAAAAGAAAGGGTATGGTGCTAACAAGTTTGTCACTGAATTTCCCAGCAAGTTGTGGACGTTGTCAGGATTAAACAAAACGGTTGCCTAATACTGGACACTTTATATTTTGAGGTGACCTCGCGAAAGCCGCTGTAACTATTGTTTGCGTAAATAGATTTAATTGAAATTTGGCACTGATCGCCAATAGGTGCTGCATTTTTGATGTAAAAATTTGCCAGAATCGTTTGTTAAAGTTAAGCAAAGGAACACAGGAGTGTTCAACAATTAATAATTTTGGTAAGAAATAATATTTCTCAATGAAATTTGGCAGTCGCTTCAGGAATTTATTGGGGATTAAGTGTGCGAAACATTAGTCATATCCGTTTAGATTTGACATTTTTACTGCACGATGTCTAGAGGGTCCGTTTTTCACCGGACAGTGTACTTTTACAAATCAGCTAGTAAAGGCCCAAAATGCATCTGAATTACTATTTTGTAATGCACTCCGAGGAGCACCTTCTAGTTATTAGTTTAGTGTCACAGTTAGAATTATTGCCGTCACATCGAGGAGTAAAGCTATCGGTTGTTCTGATGCTAGGCAGCCCGGTGGTGCTGTTGCCGGAAGGTTCAGTTGCTGTAAATAGCAAAGTTGTGGAGATAATCAACATTGTGAAGCCTCAAGCCATCGCACTCATTGACTATGCTAACAGTGTACGTCCTGCAGATCTGTGTTTGTGCAACATCAGTTCGCCGTTTATGAACTTCATAAGTTGTTTAGTTTATTTCTGTTTAGTTTATTAGTTTATTTCTTTATCAGAACATTGCTGTAGACTGAATAAATAGTCTGATCTGGCATATAGTAAGCATGTTTGAGGGTTTTTTAGCACATCAGAGGTTTTTATGCCTCCGCCAACAACATAGTGGCCAGAGGCATTATGTTTTCGGAGTGTCCGTGCGTGCGTGGACTTTGAGTGCAAATATCTCTGTAATTGATGGAGATATCGACAAGCGGTAAATGGCGTTATCAACTATGATCTCTCCCGCGTTGAACCAAAAAAAATCATGAACTTTGGTCCGCTAACAACGACGGTTAGTTGGCTAATGTTTATCCACCATCAGTCATCACTGCGCGTTGCTAGACAGCATTTGCAAGCAATTATACAGTAGGTCTACCCAGTTGACGTTACGTGCATAGTGATGCAGTCACCTTTCTTATTTAATTTCTCTTCTAATTCATCAAACCGCCTAATTCTTTCTTAATCAATTAAACCCCAAGTCTTTCTGCAACACTGGGGTTTGGTCGTTAATTTCATCAGGTTTATTATTAATTAGTACTTAATCAATTACTAACACTTTCTCTATTTGAAAATTATTCTCTCACTGCAAACGTTTGTAGCGATGCTCATTAGCCATGCAAGTAATGAATATTCATGAGATGCGACGAATCATGCTGCATTTTCCTCGTGCGTGACCTATCATCGGCGGCACGGTCCAGTTATTGCTCAGCTATAAGTGTATTTTTCATGTGATTTCCATTTTTTTAAAAATTATTCTCTCGCTGCAAATATGGACCAATGTTTATGAATTTTTTTTCAATGCGGGAGAGATCGTAGTTGATAATGCCGTTTACCACTTGTCGATATCTCCATCCGTTCCAGAGATATTTGTGCTCAAAGTCCACGCACGCACGGACAGTCCGAAACATAATGCATCTGGCTACTACGTTGTAGTTGGCGGAGGCATAAAAACCTCTAATGTGCTAAAAACCTCAAACGTGCTTAAAATATGCCAAATCAGACTATTTATTTAGTACAACAATGTTGCTCTCTTTGCGATAGCTAGCTTCTTGTCACACGTTTGCGGAGGCATAACAGTCGACTGAGTCATAATGACCATCTAGTTGAAAATAGTATTTGCTGTATAAATCTACGGTTTTGCTAACTCAGTTGCTTAATGAGGAAGTTTATTGTCTGCAGATGAAAACAAACAGTAAAATTAAAACAGAAAACAAATATGGATTGGATAAGCATAACATGGGGAAAGTCTACACTCACCACTATAATATTTGAATACATTCTTGCTTACTAGAGACAAAGGTGTCTGTAATAATAATCATCGTTATAATAATGGCAATTTTTAATGATGATAAAGACATTGTTCATGGTCATATCATCAAAGCTAATGTAGAACAGTGCCAAGTGGCCATTGACACTCAGATATAGCTAAGCAACCTGAGCCGTGAGTCCACTTGTAGGCTGTTAGTTTCCCATGGCACAATTTTTGTTTGATTACCAAGTGCTAGTTTTGTGTTGGGATTAGGAAGGATTCGTGAAATGTGTGCATTATAAGAAAAAGTGATGTGTGGATGGGGGTAGTACGGGTAGTACCCGCGATAATGGGGACAACTAAAATATTCGTTCGTATTAGATGCTGTAAAAATACATACGGGAATAATAAATTTCGCTAAATAGTATTCTTGTGGTTGACTTGTCAACTGGGGTTTATAAGTGTTAGTAATTAGCAGCACAGCCAAGAGTTGTGAAATGGGTGGATTATTAGCAGCAATCGTTTTCATCAAAATAACGATGGGGACAGAGTGAGTGAGTGAGGGGGGTTTAACATCCCGCCCAACACAGTACAGGTCATTTCGGGGACGGCTTTTCCAGGCAGAATGCACACAAACACATAATAACAGAACAGTAAAAAGTTTAACGTTTACAGAAACACAAAATACAAAAACGACCTAAACCCAAAAATTGTAAGAACTCTATTATACGCGTGCATATGTAGTTAACATAATGGTAGTTCTAATAATCTTCCCTGTTATCCTCCAGACAGATATCAATGTAATAATGCTGTATTTTGGAGGACAGGGGGCTGATGGGGGCAAAACGTGTAGGGATGGAGTGGAGATGGGGATGCTGGTTTGTCCCCATGTCACTCATGCAAGCATGATGGGTGTCTTTGTTGTGTCCAAAGTACTTTTGTGTGTTTGCTGGTCGTGCAGATCAAGATGTGGATTTCGTACACGATCCCGAAGATTGAGGATGGCAACAATTTTGGTGTCTCAATACAGGTCAGTTATCTCTCTGCCAAAGTGCAATATTAATGGAATGTTATAGTTGCCGTGGTTTGTACCAGAGATAGGCTAATAAACACACAGGCCTACTATAAAATAGTCAGTGATATGTGAACCGTAAGAATTGGCAGCAGCAACTGGATTTGTATGAGTGTCTGGGTTTGAAGAATCTTTGAATACCGTAGAATTTTTCAACATTTCAAACTGATGCTGCTGATAGTTCATCGAACCTGTAAAAATATTGTCACAGCTGTTGTCTTTGTCAGCGTAACCTGGAGTAATGAATGGGTTCATTAAACAAAAACTAAGGCTGCATTCACACAGGCACGAGTATGAGTCCAGCACTGTCCGGGTACCCGTTGTGTATTTCAATGGCGGGTTACAGTTTACGGCTCGTACGAGTGGGGTGTTGACGGTCACTTGTACAGGAACATAACTCAACACCTCTCGGCCATATTGAATGAAATTAAATCAAGGAATTGTTTTGCAAATATAACAACAATATTTCACTATGAAGTTGCTATTTTTACTAACCACACACCTCTAACAGTGAACAGTTTTACAATGACGTCAGTTCTGACGTCAAATATGCACTAGAGCTTGTATAATTTGTATTAATAATGCTATTTGTGGGTAGTTTACTTTTGCACGGGTTGGATATAAACACGACTTGCACAGAAACTACTCGTACGAGTGAAATTTGCAGGTTTACTGCACTCGTATGTATGTGAACGGCCACTGTGCTACCATTGAAATGCACGATGGGTACCCCGACAGGGTCGGACTCGTACTCGTGTTTGTGTGAATGCAGCCTAAGCGAGGATGTGTGTGACTTTAATGGCATGTATCAGAAAAAGGACGTTTAGATTTATGACTTACCTGTCTAGGTTGGTGGCGTGGCGTAGTTTGTAACGCATTTCGGATGAACCAAAGTTACTCTACGCCGGGCCCGTTTAGTACTGCAATGGGTGACTGCCTGCGGGCAGGTAAACCATCTCGGTGCGAAGCCTGCCAGCTAGGTCGACTCAGCCTTCTACCTTCTGTCGGATGGTAAAATGATTACTGGCGGTGGTCATGGCCATCGCTAGGGAAGAAAACGGCGAGTTCTGCGCAACAGTAAGCCCTGTGGCCAGGACTGCAAGTATACTGATCCAGTCGGTTAAAGGCGCTGGCTGTTAATTTGAGCCGGCCATCTGGCCGACTCAGGCTGTATGCTAGCTTAATTGGGCTTAGCACTGCGTTGGGTGACTGCCTGCGGGCAGGTAAAACCATTGCACCGGCTTCGCCCTTGCCGGCTCAAAGCACCGCCAAGGGGATGAGCTCTCACGCAACGGACTTTGTCTATGCGGAATCTTTTTCTTCTTGTTGTTAGGTGACTTGGATATGCATCGACGATATGCAGCATGAGAGTGTTCTTTTTATCAGTGTAGTCTATTTTCATTCATGTGTTGCCATTTTTGTAACTTAAATTACTTGTCTTCTAGGAAGATACAATGTCCGAGGCCCGTCAGATAGAGTCTGAAGCGGCAACCTACCTTGACCAGATCTCGCGGTACTTCTTGACCCGAGGAAAGATCGTCTCCAAAGTCGCCAAATATCCACATGTGGTCGGTCCAAGCTAATACACTATCTGTAGTTTAACCGTGCCTTTAGTAGAGCTGGTAGCAATTAGAACTTTTTAAATAGTTACATTTACATTTCAAGTTAACGAATAATTAGAAGTATTGAGTATTTTTCAATCGATCTTGTAGGCAGATTAAATGTTAACTTTGTGCAGAAACTGACAATTGGCTTCTTTTGGTGTCATTGTATTTAGGTTAGTATTCTGTTTTAGTTGATGTTGCTTTAATCAAAATTTTAGTGATGGAAACTTTCTTTAACGATTTTTTGTTCACATTTTGCCATTTCATTGATTGATCATTGATTTCTGTGACCCTTCTGTTTGGTACCGTTACTCGGGCTTTATCTTGGCCATTTTAAAATAAACCGGGATTAGCCAGTTTCTCTTGATTTTTAAGTATTTTTATATGCCATTATGTAAGTGTTTTATACATGTATACAGGATGACTATCGGCGGACGATCACTGAGCTTGATGAGAAGGAATTCGTTAGTCTTAGACTTGTCATTGTCGAGATGCGTAATCACTACGTAAGCTTTTCATTCATCTTGTTTGAAATCATCGGTATTTTCACGGAATTATTCTGGTTGTTTATGGGACATTTTTGCCGCTGGACTGTTTGTTTCGGTCATATATTTTTTTGGTTTTTGATAGTGTTAGAGCTGTATATCTTAACAAATTTTGTTGATAGTCTTTGTTCATTGTCGTTGTTTGTTTATGTGATTTTTATCCAGCTGTTGGTTGCATTGCATAATAAAGATGTTTCATTTATTCATTCAGCAGCTTTCACATGCTTATTAGAGTTTTATGTCAATATTTTTTCACCCAGTTATCTAAACAGATTAGGTAACTAGGGGAACCACAAATACTTGTATGCTTAAATGCCATTATGTAGACAATTTTATGTGCATAGTAGCAGTTAGTCTTAGCTGTACAATCATTTAGCACATGTTGCCTTAAATTAAGCACGGTTATTTCTGAGGTGGTTGACCATTTGCAGATGCACTGTCTTTGAACTTAGCTAAGCCATGCAGGTCCACATATTCAGCTCACAAGCTCACCGCTAGGCTATTACACTGTGTGCCTGTTTATTTCCCCAGCTTATTCACTTCACCCACCCACAGCAGGATGGCCAGGCCGAGTTGACATTGGAAGCTGAGTGCAAGTCGAGATGCTTCACCCGCCTGTCTGAGTAGTTAAGCCCAAATTGCATTGCGCCATCTTTTACCGTTGGAAAGTTTCGGTGAAAGTTGCCAACACAAATCGTGAAAGTCGTGGGAGGTTTCGGACCTTCAAATGATCTTGAAATGTCACGATGGTTTCGACAAAGTCCGTGACAAATCCGTTTGCATCACCCCAACAGATTTTAGTCCATGACAAGACGCGGCGAAATTCTGTAACAGAGTATGCCACAGACTTTATCGCGAACACGAATTGCGAAAGTCCACGGACTTCGTCGGCAACAAAGTTTGCAGACTTTCGTGATGATTTGCGTTTGCAACAACATTCGTGGACTTTATTGCAAAGTCAGCTTGATAGAATTTGGGCTTAACCAATTCTGACTTTGCATTACGTTGCTTCGTGTAGTTAAGTGTTTGCTCGGTGTGTAAATGGTTTAGGCCGGTCTCCATGACCTCATCATGAAGAACCTCGACAAGATCAAGAAGCCTCGTTCGACAAACACCGACAACATGTACTAGGTCTATGCGCCGACCGTGGTTGGCTGTCCAACAGCTGATACTACTTGGTTGAACTAGCCCCGGCCCTTGATTTAGCCGGGGGGGGGGAGGCGGCTTTGTTTACAGCCTGAAGATATATCCACTGATATGTCGTTAATGGTGTGCATTTTGTGGGTAGTAAAAACTGCCACCATTTGTTTTATCAGACAGTTTTGGATAGCGTTTAGTATTGGTATTGCGTCAAATACTTGAAGCACTTTGGTTGGTGTGGTTTGTTATCAGTGCTTTGCTGATGTTCTTCTTTTTGGCAAACTCCTGTCAGAGGAAGCTGTACTGATGACTTGATGCCAAACGTCCCTATCCTTGGCCTTCCTCCAGGCAGCGTAAACTCCAAAGTTCTCGGGCTGGACGTCTTCATTGACATATTTGCTCAGATTACCATAATAACATATACACTGTGTCTGGTAAAAAAAAGTAAACCCCTAGACATTGTTCAATAGAAATGTCAAATCTCAACGAATCTAAGTAAAATTTTATGTGCTTGATCCTTAGTAAATTGCTAAAGCGATCTTTTTAAAGCGACCTATTCTCGTTTAAAAATATTACTTCATAGCAGCGTTATTAGTTGTTGAATATTGATAACAAAATGTCTCCATTACCAACATGATGTTACATAAGCGGACCTTTCTGTAGTCTGTGCATTTGCGTAACTCCAACAAGCAACGTCTGATTCTGGCAAAACTTTACGTCAACAATGCAGCATCATTGAATATCAATTAGAAAATCAACTTGCCAAATTGCAGTTAAATCTGTCAACGCAAACAATAGTTACAGCGGCTTTTGTGAGGTCACCCCAAAACGTGAAGTGTCGAGTATTAAGCAACTGTATGGGCAGCTTGTTTAATCCTGTCAGTGTCTACAGCTTGCTGGGAAATTCTGTGATAAACCTTTTAGCACCATACCCTTTCTCTTGTCATAACAGTTTAATTAAAACATGATCTCTGCAGAAAGTACCATTTTGTTATTGTTTACGTTGATTACGTCAACAGACGTCATTTACGATCGAGCGACTGCAGTAGCCTATGTATCGCCATATTGGTAACAGAAATATTTTGTTATCGATATTAACTAGTTAATAACTCCACTAAGAAATGATGTTTTTTTGACAAAATTTGGTGATTGTTTCGGCAGTTTATTGGAGATTACGTGTACAAAATACTATCGAGATTCGTTCAGATTTAACATCTGTATTCTACAATGTCTATGGGTTTCGTTTTTAACTGGACGCTGTATACATGTAACAGACAAACATGGATCCGTGCTGTATACAGCCAACCAGCCAGTTGATGTACTATATTGACTGTTGTGATGTGACCCGCGTCAATTTCTAGAGTATTTGTTCAATTGTTTAACTTTGTCAACCGCTGTGCTAGATGCTGCAGCATTTATGTGCCAAGATTCTTCATTGGGTATCCATAGAGTTAGGAGCATGGGACCAAAATCTGTCGGCATAAGATTCATTTTTATAATATGTGTACGTCACATGGAATCGTATGATATTTTTCCGATTTGTGCTTGGAAATGATATCTAACAGATTGCTGCAAGTCTGCCGATAGACTGTCAGTATGGTAACTGTAATCGTTATGTGATCTCTGTTTGCACAATGAATCGTTGATTATATCTGCATGTATATTTGAAAATTTCATTTTCGTGGATTTGCTGAAACTCCCTTGATTACTTGATGTCTGTGACTGTCGCATGTGACTGTATCTCTTAATGTGTATCAGCTGTTGGACTGACTGCAGATTCTCATTCTTTGGACTATTCACATCGGACGTGAAAGGCATGAGAATATCGTGGACAATTGTGGGTCTAGCGCTGAGGAAAGGTTATGAAGTCATAATGTTTACTGGATTATTTCAAGTCGAAGCTGGACTCGTGGGCCCTATTTAAAAAGTGCCAAATCTGGGGGGAGGGGTGGGGGCTGCATTCCATTAAAAATCATTCACTTGCACCAGTTGGCATATTCATGATCATGGTTCACTCATTATAAGGATTTAGTTTAGTCGGGTCCTGACGTTAGGTAGATTATTTAACAGTGTTTTTTGTCTGGTGGAGGATAATAGGGAAGATTATTGGGACTGCTATTACTGTCAATAACGTATGCACACATATAAATGACGACTTCTTACAACTTTAGGTTTAGGTTGTGTTTTTTTGCGTTTCTGTAAGGTTGAACTCTATGTTTCATTATTGTAAAAGTTAAATTTCCTGTTCCGTTATTATGTGTATGTGCATTGCCTCTAAATGCTGTCCCCAAATTGACCTATACTGTGTCGGGTGGGACATTAAGTCCTACTCACTCACTCACTATTGACAATTTTTGCTAGTGTGTATAATCATCGTGTGCTACAAAAATTGTCCTCAAGGAAAACACAGTTCGTGAGCTGCGTGAGACCATTGGTCCGCGGTCGTAATAAATATAGACGACTGGTTGCTTTTGATACAGCATTTTGGTGTGCCCTTGTGTTTCATTTACCTTTGTTTATTTTTATTTGAGCATGTGGGTGTCCAATGTACTCGCATCTTATAGTAATTTAAGATCTTTTGGTGTTCTGGTACTGTTAGTTTTGCAACAGGACATGTGTCTGATCTATAACAAGAAATTTGAGCTATAGCTCACAAGACGCGCGAAAGCCTATAGCAGTTCCGGTACAGTAGTTTAGCTAAAATTGGGGTGTTCACGCTAAGTTAATATACAAATACCAAATTCTCTATCTGGATCTCAAAACGATAGTAGCGTGTCGCCACCTTGTGAATGATAAAGGCTCGTGTCGCAGCCCGAAATCGCCACCACAAAACCCCCTATTTTGGCGTTCAGGGTCATTCAAGGTCATTGAATTTGGCGCCAATCGAGAGCCAGTGTACGACTTCCTATTAGTGATTAATAGTAACCTAGGTCCTATCTTGCTCGTTACCGAGATACAGCGACTTATTATCCAAAAATCGCAAATTTTTCCCACCCCCTCTCATTTAGCGCCCTCGTTCGGGGTGACCCCCTTTGAATTTATGGAAAAGCTTTACGGTTCCTAAAACTAAAACTAAAGAGTCTTCCAGGCAGCCGACGGTGAAGATTTGGTAATCCTAGCTTGCACCGTTTTTGACTGATCCACCCGTGTGACGGACAGACAGACGGACAGAATTGCGATGGCTAAGACGCGCTGAAAGCAGTAGCTGCTTTTGCACGTAAAAAGCCTGGGGCCAAATTTTCTAAACTTTTCCGCGACGTTTTTAAAGATCTTCCTATGTCAGATGATTTAGGAATTCCAAAGAAGTTTTCTTATCTGAATTTTCGACGGCTTTCTTTGCGTTTCCAAAGAACTTCTTCTTTTCTTATCTTCCTAAACTAGTTCAACCAATCAGATGCACTTATACCGACAATGTGTGACCATGTGACGTAATCAAAACTTCTTAGGAATACTTTTTATCATAGCACATCCACGGGAAATGCATTTTACACACTGCTTCGTTTTTTAGGCTGACCAAACGTCAATTTCCTTTACTTACTCATTGTTGATTTTACCGCAGCATTACGCAGTTAACCTATGATGTCACATATGACGTCTAAACTAAGTATCAACAGTGCGTACTTTTTTTGCAAATTTCGTTTTTCTACACAGCTTTTTCTTTGTAGCACAAGGTTAGTGCTTTCCTATATATTTGCCTAAATTCTTCCTAAGAAGTTTCCAACGAAGTTTCGAAAATTGCGCACTCTTTCTCAAAATCTTTGTAAGATCTCAAATTCTTCCAAAGACATTTTCCAAAAAAGTTTTTGAAAATCCGCATACTTTCTTTTCAAAAGAAGTTTTCCAAAGCTTTCCTAAGAAATTTTGAAATTATGGCCCCTGCTTCTTTGGTTTTTCTTGGTGACATAACTGAGGAAAAGTAGGCTAGTAGTTGAACCGTAAGTTTCGTGGTCAACTTTTTGTTTACAAAACTGGTTATTGTGGAATTGGTCTATGACAAAGATATGTGTCTGAAATGTTGTCTTTTTTGTTACGTTATTGACAGTTTTGTTCTTGCTCATTTTTCTGAAACAAAAATTGTTATCATCGATGCACTTAAGATCCATGGTTGTAATGGATGGATGTACATCTGTGTGTAATAGCAGGAATTAATTATTAAACTGTTATATTTTCGAAAAATCTTTCTCGTGTTCATTTTTCCTGATAGTGCGGTTTACTGATCAATAGTTTTTTCTCTGCTGAGAAATTCAGCATTATTTGTGTAGGCACAGAATTACTTGACTTATCTCTTGTTCATCTGACATGTTACATATATTAGGCATAGTTTAATAGAGCAGTCGTGAATCATTTTAGATTTGTACCGAGTCTGTTTTTTTCTACAGCACTGTTTGTTATCTGTCTGAGTTATTCCAGTCTGCTGTTCTGAATGCCCATCATTGACCATAAACTTAATCCTTTTTCATAAATTTATTTACTATTTGATAACCTTACTGCTAACCCCAAATCTCCAAATAGTGAGACAACAAACACTTCTAAACAATCTTCATGGTCGCTTGTAAGGAATCGGCATTACACTGTGGTTTAGTGATAGCAGACTAGATATGCTGAAGGTAGATAACAGCAGTGTAATCAGTCCGCAGGGCTAATTTTAGGAAAATGTCGTGTCATATGCTGAACTTTGTGTTTTAATAATTACTGTATTACGTTTAACTATAAGACCAGTTGCATTAAAATTTAAGCTTTTTAGCAACGCAACAAATTGTCATTTGCTGCTGTTTGACACTTGCAGTCTATTTGTCGATGCAACTCAAATATGCACATAATAGGCCCTATAACCGGTCGGGTACAATGTAATTACAACTAGCCTACATAGTGGCTCAAAAATAGTAAGCTATTACACTTTGTACATATCTTCGCTGAATATTGACCAATTTTCACAATTTTTTCGCCAGTAGACTCCATAAGATATTTGCTACTCAGTGGCATGTACATCACGACTGTTATGTCACTACACTACCGTGAAAAACATAAATGGCCGAAAAACAACATCTACACATGGGCAGAAGGTCTAATGGTACATTTTAAAAGTATTTAACTGAAATGTGAAATATTAGTTAGAGTAAGTGACAAAAAGTTTACATATAGCTACAGAGTAAGTTTACGTCTTTCAGCAAAATAGTGCACAACTTGTAGGGCTGCATAATTAAAATTCAATGCTCATGCAGTTAACTAAGCAAGATTGCAGTCACCAACCAGCATTACTGTACATTAAAAATTAATGCACAGTAAAATTGTTTAAATTATTTGAAAAGATGTTTAACATGTCGGTTTTTATGTCGTTCATATTTTTGACACAATATAACTCATACTCAACATTTCAGTTAAATACTTTTAAAATTTACCACTTTACCTTCTGACAATCTGTAGATATTGCTGGTTTTTGGACATTTGTTTTACAAGGTAGTGTAGCGACATAATAAGTGTGATGTGCATGCCACTGTGTAGCAAATTTCTTAAGAGTCTACTGGTGAAAAATTGTGAAAATTGGTTGATTTTAGCGAAGATATGGACAAAGTGCAATAGCCTACTATTTTTGGGCCACCCTGTATAAATCAAGAAGCCCAGCTGTGGCTAGGATAACCGACCGTACTGGTTGTCAGTGACTTTCAAGGTCATCCAAGGTCGATGATTTTCATTTCATGTGAAAGGGTGTATGCGACTTCTATTAGTGATTAATAGTAACGCAGGCCCTATCTCTCACCGTTTCCGAGATATAGCCAGTTTTCTGTTGAAAAACGCACATTTTACCCCCCCCCGTCCCCCTGAATTCTAAAATGTTTCCCTTGCACTAGATGGTTGAAATTTGCATGCCCGAGTTTCACACACACGACCATTTATTCGTGTAAAAAGTTTTTCCCTACGACTTAAAACTTAGCCACAGTACATATGTGACAGACGGACAGACAGACTGACGACAACCATGCCATTAGCTCGACCGTTGCTTAAGTACGATCGGCTAAAAGCAGTATTGAACTGCAGCGTTCGGCCGCCAGGTATGAACGTCTGAAGTTATAAATGCGAACATGCTATAGCCTATAGCTACAGACTATCGCTTTCGACCTGGATTTGCAGCAAGAAAAGATGTCTTCGAGTGTCGACGTGTATGCGGTCGTCCGTCTGGTTGCCGAGCTTCTCGTGCGTTGACACCGACAGTAGCGGATTCACCGTGATAAAGCGTCGTGCCAGCGAGATATGCGCGTTGTTGTATTGAGTTTTTTTGTAAATTATTGGCCTTATGAGCTTAAAATTGGCACACTGCCCTGGCGAACTTTCACGCCAGTTGCGTTTTTTAGCCGACCGTACTTAAGTAACCGTCAAGATTATAATACGATTGTCGTCTGTTTGTTCGTCGTCGTCTGCCACGGATGTATTGTGGCTAAACAATAAGTCGTATGGGGTCGGCGATGGCACCATTCTATAGGGCGCTGGCGACTTTCTATAGGCTGTCAATAGTAACCATGTCTCCGTTTGCAGCGGTTTGGCCGCAATTTTTAATTAAAGTTTCAAGCTATAAGTGACCGTATCTCGGAAACGGTGAGAGATAGGGCCAAGGTTACTAATAATCACTAATAGAAAGTGACATACTTTTTTCCAGATTACATGAAAATCATTGACCTTAGATGACCTTGAAGGTCACTGAGAACCAGCACGGTCGGATATACTAGCGACAGCTGGACTTTTTGTTCTATGCCTAACTGCTTTGGAGCTATGAGGCTACGAGACCGTACGGGACAGGTGCGATATGCGGCCCATACCAACTCTCACTGAACTGGGTGATGGCGTAAGTTCTGGCCACTGCAGTTTGGGAATCGTAACTGAGTTAGGTATAAGCTTTTCGCGACTGCCGGGGTATAAAATGTCGTTAGTCTAATAAATCGTTATCACGCAAATACAGTGACAACTCGAATCTTATCAATGACGCCTTGCAGTACGGCCAATCAAGCGTTTCGCCACAACATTTGCGGACCTTGTCCGGCCGCGGAGCACGCATGCAGCGAAGTCTGAAGCCGCTAATCAGTTAGTCAGACAGTTGCCTCGCGACAGTCGACAAATTCGCCAATCATCGCGGCTATTGTGGCGTGCTCCTCGACATGATGTATTTCTTACACGGTCCAGCGCTCGCGTGCAACAGCTTCGACGTGTGACAATTCGATTTGGCGTCCATCGGACATCTTCGTTCAGCTGCTCACGGCACGATTATGATGATTGCGTTGAGTAAATGGTCAAAGCGCACATCTTTCGGACACATATGCTTGCTATATGCAACTGTGTCTCAAAAACCAGGCCCTTGATGCATTTTTGGGCAAACCGCTAAGCTCAGCTAAGCTTAACGGTATGCGGTATGGCATGGGCTGTTTGTCCGTCTGACTGTCCTCTGTGTGTAACAAATGTATTGTGGCTAAACTGTGAGAGATAGGGTCTAGGTTGCTACTGATCAGTAATAGGAAGTCCCAGATTGCCTTTCAGATAACACGAAAATTATTTATCTTGGACCACCTTGAGGATTAGTACGCGCTATTGTTGCTAAAGGGTACGTCGTATCTCAGAAACGGTGAGAGATAAAGCCAAGATTGCTATTAATCATTAATAGGCGTTCACATTTGCTGCCCTTCGGACACCGGCATACGGTCGGCCAACCCTAGCGACAGCTAGGCTTTTTGTCAAATAGATTTTCAACAATCCTGGTTGAATTTTGGTACAACAAGTCATCATATAATCCGACGAAAAAATCACGCCAGTCACGAAATATTAAGTCTTTCAACATAAACCAGCTGTTGATAGCCACATTTATGACTATACAAGAAAAGCCCAGCTAACGCAAAGGGGAACGCGCAACAGCGGTACTTGTTTGAAAGCCCAGTAAAGCAAAATTTACAGTCGCCAGAAGGCGCCAGACGACCGGCGGCGAATTATCTATAATGTTTTACTCGTATCACTAGACGGCATGACCTGTCTCGCTCAGCCAACGCCGTATCGGCTGGAAATCGCAAATTTTCCCTATCCCTCTGTCATTCTGCGCCCTCGCTTGGGGTGACCCCTGTCGAATTTATGGAAAAGCTTCACTAATCCCGAAACTAGAGTCTTCCACGCAGCCGATGGTGAGGATTTGGTGACCATAACTCGCACCGTTTTTGACTGATCCACTCGTGTGACGGACGGACAGACCGACGGACAGACAGACAGAATTGCGATGGATATAAGACGCGCTACAGCAGTAGCTGCTGTTGCGCATTAAAACTGGTCGATTAATACATTATAGCAGTCAAACTGATGTCCCTCTACTCGAGCACAGGCCCTGATACGTCTTCTCCATTCATCACGCTGCTTTGCAGCCGTAAGACATTCTCCAAGAATAGAGAAGATTTCTTCAGACCTTCGTCTGAGTAGATTAGGGACGGCACAGCTTAAGCATCTATTGTAACTTTAAACTATGCCGTCATTTAACACAGTTTTAGCAGCCAGCGGCCGAGGATACACACCGTTCCAAAAGTTGTGTACGGAATGATGGACGGACAGATAATCAACTGCTGCCGCGGCACACGCCGCGTTTGTAGGCCTATTATTACGCAATCCGTCGTGCGGTAAAAAAAATTCAACGAAGCACTAAGAACCGAAAGAGTAAGTTTGTGAGATTTCATGCTGCTATGCTCGAACTACATCAGCAGGTTTGCACCGAGTTGTATTTTAGAGCAAGCGTATATACAGTACGAGCGATATGCAGCAGTTTCACGTCAATTTCATGTAAGCCTACATTTCATAATAGACTGGAGAGTAGAGAAGTTACTGACCGGTCTGCTACAGTCGATCGTTCAGTAGGTATGATTTACAAACTTTTACAGTAAACTGTATTCAAACAGCAGTAAACAGAGGGAACTTGGCGTTGTTGCTTGAGGTCGATGACTTAGTTTAGTTATAATTATTATGACAGGCGTTGATTTCTATTTGCTTCTCTATGCACGGTTAATACAGACAGTGAAACGGTCTTCGGCTGCAACAGGTCGTGGCAGTCTAGTGCAGCTTGCAGCAACCGGTTTCAGAAGCGAACGCATCGTGTATTCGCAAAGTTATTGGGATGTCCAAGCATAATTATATGCGTCTTAGTTTGTGCGTTAACTCGACGTCGAAAGCCGGCGTGACTGCCTACTACTACGAAACGACGTTGTTGTTGTTGTAGTTGTTGTTGGCGATGTGGTCGTTGTACAGTCCGTTGGCCACGTGACGCGGTGGTACGTCAACAGACGTCGACGTCGACGCGGCAAGTCCGAGGATATCTTGTAGCACGTCGGCGTCCGGTCGAGGAGACAGCATCACGCTGTTGGTCGGCGACGGCGGACACGATTCCTCCGACGACCTCCGTGACCCAGCCTCCACCGCTTCGGTCCTGTCCTCGTCCTCGCTTCCCCTCGTCCCTCGTAACCACCTCTGCACCGCGTCACCACCCTGAGATCCCCGAGCACCTTCCGCCGCACCATGCATGGTGTCTATTCTGTCAGCGAGCTGATCCACGCGTCCCTCCTCATCCTGGCCGACGGTGTCGGCGGAGTCGTTCTCTTCTCCCTCCTTGCGACGCCCTGGGCCGTAGACTGCGACGTCCGGCGCGGGGGCGGGCGCGGGGGTGGTGGAACCTTGGCCCTTAAATGTCTGCAAGCGGCGCGACGTGCCGGATGTAGCGTAGATGCAGTACGGCGAGTGGCAGTAGATCTCCTGTTTGCTGGCGTACGCAGAACCTCGACCAGGGGTCCTAGGTCGCCCGCCGCCGGTCGTGTCGTCCGTGGCGTAGCCGTACTGACATCGCTGTCCGCAGGAGCCCGTCGGAGCGACGTCCAATCGGTGTACGAGGGTCGCGGTCCGGGTATTCTGGACCGTACAGACGACAGCTCGCGGCTTGCCGGATCCCGCGGGTTCACACGACAGACAGCTGGCACAGCCGGTGTCGGCGCCAGAGTTCGACGAACCGCCGCCGCGACCACGCAGGTCGCTCAGTCCGACGGCCCGGTAGTCGGCCGTGTTGGAGCCCGACGCAGAGCCGCCGAACTCGCCGTTGTAGAAGAGCTCGGTGCACGCTGGGACGCCACTGCCGCCGTCGACGCTGTCGCGCGTCCTGTGAGCACGGCGTCGACGTGACGACCTGCTGCTACGAACGCTGAAACACACGCACGTACATGTACGTCATCATTATCCTGAGCAACAGCAGCAGTAACAACATCAACATTCAACACAAGCATTAGGCAGCGCACTTTCGAAGAGAACGAGACGAAAATTCGTTGGCTTATTTCTGAACCATTCGTAGACGTCGGTAAGCTTTTTTTAGCAAACAATTATATCCACTGTCGAGTAAACAAAAATGTGTTTCGGGGCTGCTCAATTAGCTTATTTCAATCAGCTGCCACTTCCGAGATTGTAAAAACGCTTCTGGTTTTGAGTCCGTCTCATGTAAGAAGCGCTATAGCAAGTATCGGACTTTAAGTTTACTTTTTGCTATGAAGACAAAAAGCGTGGCTTTGACCGCTTTCGATAAACGTAAATGGTTATCGTAACTTAAAGCATTTTACGATTACATTTCCGGCGTCCCCTCCTTGTTGGCGTATAATAAATGATGATGATGATGACTATAGGCCTAGATAATATGGATTATATTATTTGATGATGATGTTGATGATGACGATGATGATGGCAATGATAATAGGCATATCTGTAGGTCTACGGTGTAGACTACAGAGTCGATGTGACTCGACTTTGTGCGGGTTGGAGACAGCTAGAGACAGTAAGTAATCAACTGCTGGGATAGTGGACAGCATGAGACGGAAAGCTTTGAGATGCTGTCACACTGCACCTTGTAACCCGCAGGCCCGGTGGACTTTCCGCTCATCTAGCGACCAACAGCGGCGGCGAATTAAACCAACAGCGAGTCTTTTGATGTTCCGCGAACGCTGCATCCATTGATGACCTCGGCGACCATTATTTGCGTCGTCTCGCAAGACGTCCGAAATACGACCGCGAACGATGATATATAAATCCGTCGGCTGTAAAACAGTGATGGCGTCACCAGAACAATTTTCCAGGAAGTGTGGGGCCATACGGTGGCCAGAAAAATAAGTTGTAATTTCTGGGTTAACGCGTGGCGGCAAGCTGGGCGATTAATCTAAGCTTCGCAACTCTGCTTCGGTCACTCACTGTAAGCTTACCCTCTTCGTGGCCTCTTTCAATTATCTTACTGTTCATGGCAATGTGGTTTGTTGATATTCTGCGGCATGTCACCCTAATCACTGTCGTTTGATAAATAATAATAATGAAGATGATAATAAATAATGATAGCAATAAATAGTAAATAATAACAGAAAACGTCGAAAAGTGCACTGGAACATAAATGCTTTCACCACCCAACTGTCAAACCTAGAAGACTTGAAAATGTGTAGTATGGAAATCACCGTGAGTTAGTTGCACAATATCCATCCCTTCATTGAACATAAGAAAACTTCTAAATTTTCGAATGGCAGTGTGCTCGTCAGCTTTCCAACAGTCGTGCTTTTAAAAGGTGTTTAAAGCGACATAAATAAAATGAACTGAAAAAATGAATATTATTAATATACGACATGCATGCATGTCGTATTTCAGTTCAGTTTATTAGCCGACCGTACTTAAGTAACGGTCGAGCATGGTTGTCGTCCGTCTGTCCGTCCGTCCGTCCGTCTGTTTGCCTAGTCTGCTTGTCTGTCACGGGTGTATTGTGGCTAAACGGTGCGAAAGGACCTAAGGTGCTATTGATCACTAATAGGAAATCGTTATGGCTTTCAAATGACGCACAAATTGTTGACCTTGGATGACCTTGAAAGGTCATATAATGCACTATGGAATGCCAATCGAGCGGTATTGTAGCTAAACGGTAAGTCGTAGGATCGTTTGCGACTTCGGCAAAGGTCGAAGGTCGGTTGCGAGGTCGGCGATGGTACCATCGAATAGGGCGCTGGCGACTTCCCATAGGCTGTCAATAGTAACCATGTCTCCATGTCTCCGTCTGCAGCAGCAGTTTGCCGCAATTTTCAATGGAAAGTGTTTCAAGCTATTTCGGAAACGGTGAGATATAAGGCCTACGTTGCTACTGATCAGTGATCACTAATAGGAAGTCGCACATTGGCTTTCAAATTGTACGACAATCAATGACCTTGGATGACATTGAAGGTCACTGACAATCAGTACGGTCGGCTATTCTAGCGATAGCAGGGCTTCTTGTTTCATCTCGTTTCGTGCCAGATTAGTTCAGTTCCGTCGCTCTGTACGCTCCTTTAGACATCAAGAAACAAAACACTTCAAACCAAGACGCGGTAAAAAAAACGATACACGTGAACGCAGACTGTGCTCTTTAGCGTGTCGAATGATGCATTTGTGGCTGGTCTGCTTGGTTTAATAGTACCTACCAACTCACCTATCGCAATCCTATTCTCCTCAGTCATTCTCTTCGTCTGTTGTTGCCGCTACCATGTTTGGTGACAAACTTCCGTTTCACAAGGTAGTGTAGCTACGAGTTAAAGTATGGCCTTCATTCAGGGCGCAAAAATCAAATAAGCAATATGACCCTCTTCAAAAAAAACCAAAAATTTGAGCTAATGCTCATGAAACGCGCCAGAGCCTATAGCAGTTTCTGTTCGCAGGTAGTATTCGTCTATCTCCAGTCCACCCGTTTCGTCGCAATTCATTTTTTTGCAGACAAAAATCGCAAAAAAATCACTGGAAACCCTTTTGGGTTTTTAGGAAAACATTTTAGGGTTTAAGGTCATTCTAGGTCATCAATTTTGATACCATTGAAATACATGTCATTGGTGCTTGTTATGATAAGCAACATGTCTGTGCCTATGTGCAACCGTTTTCACGATAGAAAAGCCAATAGCAGAAAAATAACCACTTTTAAAGAGAGGGCACAGCTATTTGACAGCCGCTTGTGCAGACATCCTTGAACGTAGGGGGTCGGAACTTGGACTGCTATAATCTACATTCAATGGCGAAAATTTCATATGCATGTTGTGTTGGTTCATCTCCAACCATTTCGGCGCAATTCACTGTTATAATGTGCATCCAATTTGAAATCGCGAAAAATTCACTAGAACCCCTTATTTTGGGGCTTCAAGGTCATTCAAGGTCATCGATGTTGACATTTCTAAAAAGCTCGTCGCCAGTACTTGTTATGATAAGCAGTATATCTGTACCTATTTCCAACAATTTTTACGCTAAACGAGCCAATACCGGTAAAACAACGTCAACGGTGAAAACCAGAAGTCTCTATCTCACCTAGGCTTGGAACGGTACCGGGACGTGACACCAGAACAGACGGACGGACAGACGGACAGACGGACAGACAGACAGAATTACCGTAGCTAATACGCGCTATAGCTATGCTAGCTCTGGCGCGTAAAAATGGTCGCACTATTGACGACAGTACCTCGCAGAAATAAATATAATTGAGAGGCTAAATTCTGCCGAAAATAACGCGTTTTACCTGCCTATAGTTACGATGGGGACATCACAATGCAGGCTTTAACGCTACCGTAATCGTACCATTCAAGACGGCGCGCGCCGTTAGCCATTGTCATTAACTGACGCCCTACTCGCATCGATCGACGACGTCAACACTCTCTCCTTCCTTACCCAAGCACGGACGACTGTGATTGTAAAGCCTGCTTTCCACCAAATGCAAGAAATTGCGCGGCAACAAACGCAGCTGACGTAACGAAAAAAACGCAAGCGCTGATGTCTATTCTTGCTTTGCGTTCATTGCGTTTGTTGCGTTGACTGCGTTGCGTACGTTGTGGCGTCGTGGGTTAGCAAAGTACGCGGGACAGGTTTCCGACGGACAGACAAACGCAAATTTCTGATAGGGTGCTCAAAATTTTGATTATATTTTCAAATTCCCCGTTTTCGGCTCCAAATTTAGCATTTTTGGACGCAAAGTTATCAATTTCATGTAGAAGCAAATTTTCGGACAAATTTTTGACAGCCCAAAATTTGGGGGGAAAGGAAATTGCCCGCTTGTGTCACGACGCCACTCTTGCATGCGTTGCGTTGGATAGAAAGTACGCCTAATGCGGCTGTGATTGTCTGAAGCATGCAATGTGATTGTCACGTGGCGTACAGTGGCGTACCTAAAATTATGAATTGGGGGCTAGTCTCCATTCTCCCTCTTCTTTTTTTCCTTACTCTTTCTTTCTTTCCTCTCCTGTACCCTCTTCTCTCTTCCTCCTCGCTTCTCTTTTCTTCCATTTTCCCTTTTCCTTCTTCACCATCCCGTTAGAAGTAAGCCCCCTAAATTCCAGCTATGGCTCTGGGGAGCTCACATGGGTCAGCCAAAAATCGAATTTGGTTCATCATAGAAAGTGGTCCAAGTAGTACGATAAAAATTTACCTTCTGACCATCTGCAAATAATGTCAGCTTTCGGATATTTACTTTTTACAACATAATGTGGTGACGTAATGATAATAGGTGCGGTGCGCATGCTGCTGAGTAGCAAATATCATATAGAAGAATCTACTGGTGACAAAATTATGAAAATTGGTCAATATTTAGCTAAGACATGGCCAAAGTGCAATAGCTTACTTTTTGGGCCACCTTTTTGTAGCTTTTTATATGAGTTAAATGGCTAAAGTTGGTGATATAGCTCCTTACGGGAAACTCATCTCAAAGCTACGGAGCGTCACCTGCCGTATGGGATCACACAGTGTTACCTGCCACCCGACACAGGTGAACGCGCCCTGCCTTAACCCCAGCTAGATAGGCTAATACTTGATTCATCTACCCCGGAGGGATGAAAGGCTGAGTTGACCTAGGCGGCTGGTTACATACCGAGATGATTTACATGCCCGCAGGCAGTCACCCATCCAAGTACTAACCCTGCCCGGCGTAGAGTAACTTCCTTGATCGGATGAAACGCGTTATACCGCTACGCCAAGCCACCAGTTGAAACGTAAAACCCTGCTCACTATTCATTCCAAAATGAGCTCTGGTGGCAACAGTTTTAGTTATTTTCCTTAGTCCTTAATATCTGTTTTTAATCAAATAAAACTGAAATTGCTGGCATGAGCCCCTTTATCTATGCCACTGCTGGCATACAAGAACAGGTGACAGTAAAGAGCGAAATCACGGCATGGCGTTGCGTTGCGTTGCATTCTACGGCGTCGACTATTGATCTCTGTGCCGTGCCGTCGCCGTCTGTCTGTCTGTCAGTTGTCGACGACGGAGTCCTTAATCTTAACCTACAAAAAAACCTTTTTTGTATTCTTCTACTGTTTTTTTTGTTTTCGTTTCTAATTGCATTCTGACTTTACTTCTGCCAGATTCTGGCGGTCAAAATGTTGTGTATAATGTGAATAGTGTAATAACAGTAACAGGTTTTTTTTCAATTATTTAAGTTTCAGAGATGTTTTCTATGTTTTTAAAGTGCTGTATCGAATCTGCGTTTTCAAGGCGACTTAGAAACTGTTGTCTAAAGAAACGTACAGTTAAATCAAAGTGCTCATAGCCGAAAAAGATACGGTGCTAAAAGATCAGTTGCTAAATTTCCGAGAAAAAAAGAAAAAAAAAGCAAGAGACTGCTCTTGCTTCTGTAACACGCTTGCTGCACAAGATTGATATACGACTGGATCTGCAGACTACAAAACCGAACGCAGTAGTCGACTTTGCACTGCGCTCACTGACGAAAACATTAATCGCGTCGAAGTTCATCCGAAAGAAAGACTGGCGTCGCTTTGATCAGAACATCATTGGGACTCAGCGGCGTGATCAACTACGTAAATGTATCCGTGCAAAAAGGGACACTTTGAGCATTTAACTGAACATTTAAGTTAAACAGCTGGACTGTTTCGACTGACACCAACTGTGCTTGAAAACTCTTAGCATTCGGCAGAGTTAGGCCTATTTGAAATTTGACATGTCTGCGAAGACAAGGTACCCTACTGCGAAAGAAGATCTGCACTTTAACGATCAGAATATATGTCATTTCGTGCGTGTAAAATTTTATTTAACTCTGTATAGGCTTGCAGATGTCATTGCGAAATGTTTTCTAGAGAGTTTTGTGAACACAACACAGAGTGTAAAAAGAAGAACTTTCTGACAGCAAAACTTCACAAAAGATGAACCGGAACTGGTGTATATCTGTTCTAGCATCCGCAATTGGTGCAATTTGCCAATAATGTTCCTGTCTCGCTATAGTGGACCTACATGTATTTCAACCGTTCAGTTGACAGCTACAGGCTGCGTCGGTTGAGTGAGTTGACCTAATCAATACCGAATGTTATGATCGCAGTGTCGAAAATGTTTAAACTGTGCCGTTTGGGCCGCCGCAGATTATGCATATTTATTTACGCGCCACAACTATGTTGTAGGCGACTATGGCACGTTTTGTCGTCCGTCTGTCTGTCCAGACTGTCCGTTTGTATGTTACGAATGTATTGTGGCTAAACAGTGTGAGATAGAGCCTAGATTGCTATTGATCATTAATAGGAAATCGTATATTGCCTTTCAAATGACATGAAAATTATTGACCTTAAATGATCCCGAAGGTCAGTGGGCGATATTGTGGCTAAAAGGTGCGAGACTGGGCCAAGGTTGGCCCTAATATTATCATCAGACAATCGCATATGTTTTTTTTCAGATGCAATGAAAATCATTGATTTTGAATGACCTTGGAGGTCAGTACTGCAACAGGAACTGTATAAGCTGTGGCGCGTCTTTCCTAGCGACAGCTGGGCTTCTTGTTTTACTTACTTGCGCAGGCAGACGATTCCGATGGCCAGTATAGCGAGCCAAATGCCGACCGCTAACGTGACGATAATAACCAGTGACATTCCTGCAACGCAGACAGAATCACTCGTTGATGATAAAATCTACATTTTCACACTCACGTGCTTTGCAGTAGGTTTAAAAGACGGTAACGCAGAGTAGGCCTACAGTACTAACTGTGCAACGTTTGAGCGTCATCTATCGGTGAAAAATTAATGCCACGTGACAGAGTAACGGACGAAAATGAAACAGTCTGCGCAAGACGTTCTTTATTTTTGGCCATTAATAAGAATCAAGTACTCTGAATCATGGCTGAAACAAACATTCATAGGCGTATTTTATTCAGTACGAAAACGCGTATAAAAACTTCTTTACCTTGTAGCTTTGAACAAAGTCAAAAACTATAGTTTCATCAACGTGCGAGTTGCAGCGGTCTCACTCAACGATGACGGAGAAGCAGAAAAAAATTCCAAACTTTGCAAACTTGCAAGAACCAAGTTTCGGAGAAATTCGATAGGCCTTCACCATTATTTCTTGCAAGGAAAAAATGGGGCCTGCGTGGTAGTTTGCTTTACAGAACTGTGTATGCAGCAGGTCGATAGCAGCTTCGGTTCCAAAAAGCATGAAGACTGTCCATATTTTTAACAGACAGATTTGGCACAGATGACGATTATAACGAACAAAGAAACGGATAAACGGACGGATAGAGTAGATTTCCTGTAGACAAGCACCTTTTGTTTAACACACGTTAAATCAAAATAATCAAAAAGTCAACTTTTCCTGACATTTTGCATAAGGTGCTGCAATAACGAGCATGTGCTAATTATTATTGAAGAAAGAAAAATTATTAACGTTATAAAACGCCGTGGGCGAAATTGTCTAATTATGTCAGCTGCGCCCGTTGTGTACAGGGTGGCCCAAAAAAGTAAGCTATTGTAGTTTGTGCATATTTTCGCTAAATATCGACCGATTTTTACAATTTTTTCTCACCAGTATACTACGTAAGAAATTTGCTATTTAGTACCATGCACACCATATCTATTATGTAGCTACACTACCTTGTAAAACATAAATAGCCGAAAATTAACAATATCTACAGATGGGCAGAAGGTCTTTAAAAATTTACCATTAGAAATTCTGTCTATCCGCAGATATTGGTGGTTTTCGGATATTTACGTTTTACAAGGTAGTGTAGCGACATAGTAGGTGTGGTGTGCATGCCACTGTGTAGCAAATTTCTTACAGAGTGTACGGGTAAAGAAATTGTCAAAATTAATCAGTATTTAGCAAGATATGGGCAAAGAACGATAGCTTATTTTTTACAGCCGCCCTGTAGAATGATCAGTTTATGTCACACATTATCACTACGTGTAGCCTCCCTCCCTATATGCGCTGTTGTTGTGTTGCTCTCAAGTCGTGACCAATTATTTACCCAGCGCGACGACGCGTGCGTTTCCAAAAACAGACTGCAGTGAAAACGATTTTTCTGTCCGCACGCTTGAGGGCGCCGATTCACTAAACGAGCGTAGAATTGCGCCCGGTACGATCACGTACGAAGGAGTACGGATGAATCGAAGGCTGCTCGGTCGGTCAGTCAAGGTAAAGGCGGCGATCGAGCCAGTTCTTCCGATCAATGGGATTAGGCACGCCAGCTATGGGGCCGAAACGCGTTCGTGCCGACATCGGTCCGACCCGTATTAAATGTGTACGACGGACCGGAAGGGATGATCCGTACAAGGTGTACATAAGGCAGACTGGAGTAGGCCTAGGCCTACACCGAAGGACTGTCGATGTTCGTGAACGGCGGTCGTCCCTTTTGTGATGAGCCAAGCGAAGATTCTCAATGCCTTGTGCCTCGTCTTTGTCCCGTTTTCGTCGCTGAAGGCGGGAGGCTATAGACGCGTCAATGGGACATTTCTCCACCCAACTGTAAAACCTGGAAAAGCTGAAAAACTGAGAGAATTTGACACCTGTCAGAATAAGTCGGCGGATTGACAAAAAGTCAGAAAATAGCAGGGAATTGTTAGTGACAATTTTTGTCGTAGAAAATATTTTATTGCTGAATTCGTGTTTCGGGAAAGGAAACGTTCTTTAAAAAATCTTTTTTCATAACGTTTGTCATGTCTACAGTCTATGGCCACACATTGAAACGTCAGAAAACCACTCACGGAAACTTGCATTGGGACCCCGAATTATTCTGGGCAGGCTCTCCCCATTGGTAACGTTTAAAATGTCAAAATGCGTTTATTTCTTTACCTTCTTTGCGCACTGCCTTTGGTTGTGTAATTTGCATCATGTATCGTTTCTCGTGTAGGTTATGCACCAGAAGTTAGTAGGTCTAGGCCTTAACGAAAACAAAAAGAAACAAGAGTCAGTGATTGAAAAATAGCGAAATTAACCTACCCAATGGAAATGCTGCCGCTTCAGCTTCGTTCGAAAAGACTTCTGTGAGTGCTGTCACACAAAAAAAATGAACGAACTAGAAAGCAGTCATAGCCCGCAGGTACCTCTGCCAAGGCAAAGCTATTCGCCAGGTGGCGTCACCATCTTCGCTTTGCTAGCGGTTCCCTTATGCCCCCTTTAACGCAATGGTAACGAAAATTTCAAAGTGATCCAGAATCCAGTATTCCTGCCGGATCACGCCCAAAATTGAACCACTTGTAGGTTATGCCATGCCCGACATACCCTCAAAATTTCAGAAAGATCTGTCCATAACTTTTCGAGTTATCTTGCTAACACACAGACAAACAAACAAACAAACAGACAGACAAACAAAAACCGGCAAAAACATTACCTCCCTGGCGTAGGAGCAATGAAAAATGATTTGCATGCCATTCGCCGTGTAGGCTTACAAGAAATTGCACGGGGAAAGAGCACGACCCCTCCCTCCGTCGTACTGATCGGACTAAAGCTTCCTTTACCAAATTTGCCTAAACATGACGAAAGTCCGCATGAAAAACTTTTGTACGTGAAAGTGGTTGGACATAGAACAACACTGAAAGCGAGTTAGCTAACCCATGTTATATTTTCATTGCTTTCTAAAAAAAAATTATCGCACAGTAGGCCTACCAACGGATATTAGCGTGAGCATGCGGCAAAAAGAAGTCTGGATTATAGGGTGCTTACACAGTGAAGCAAACATGAAACAAATGTATTAAATATGACATGTGCACGACGTGTGCTCTATGTTTGCTTCATGTTTGCTTCATCGTGTAAACACCCCATTAGCCTACTGAATAAGTTATTCTTCAACGATAATAATAAGCTATTCTTCGGCTATTAAATTCTGTTCTTCATTCTTCCTAATTTTGGAGTTCTTGTGGCCCTTTTTGTTTTCAAATGCCAGTCAGACACGAGTTTCAAATTTGTTGCTATAACCACTAGTGCCTACTTCCAATGAAAAAAACAGAACTTTGGCTGTACCGTAAATACTACGAGTGTAACTAAAGTCGGTTGGGAAAAACTAAAAATATGCAATAAAACACTAATGCTGCAGTTAAATAAATATGATGTACACAATGCAGTAAATTAAATACTAATGTAAGCATAATCCTCCCCCCCCCAAAAAAAAAATAAAAAACGGATTCACAGAGCAGTACTTTAGTTAGCGCGCCAGTTACAACAAATGTAAAAAAATTCACAGCTGAACAGTTTGCGGAAGATAGGAAACGGTCGTGCAACGCATTTTACTATTTTCTTAAGCTCAAAAGTTGTGCTCCGCTGTCAGTTGTACTCGACAAAGGCTGCAAACGTCTTCATCACGCGATCAGTAATTAGCAAAGAATAGAAGGACTGCATGGACAGTGATGGAAAAACATGGACCGTAGCGGATAATGAAGACGGATAGGTCTGGCCAGGTTTGGTTGCATCAGAACCCAACCGGGCTAATTCCTCACCCATAAGCTGTTTAAGCTTATCAAACCATTATGGCCAACCTGCGCAACCTTAGCGTTTCGTTGTAGAATCTGGATTCGCAGCGACCGTTAATAAGCTAACGTATATAAAGTTCGCGTTAGTGGACAGGCTTCTATTGAAACTGCTTCGATGTATAGCAAGTCTACAGTCTACGACGTACGCTAACGAGAATTGATTACATCGGAAAGCAACCATTTAGTTGACAGCCATCGTCAGTAAAGACATTGTATGCCAGACACGTTTTAAAATAGTCTATAAAAACATCAAAGCAAAAAACTTCAACAGTTTACAAAGCTATGTAAGGGCGATATGAGTCAAAACTCGAAAACAGCAAAACTGGTTTTGGGGCGATATTATCGCGTGCTGAATTCCAGAGCCAAGCCACCGCCTCCCTAAGCTCTGTTACTTATACTTACTTACTTTTATTGTCTTTTGGCCGCATAGTGCGCTGCGGTACGTGTCATTAGCTCATGCCAATCAACTGCCACTTTCGAGATTGTAAAGCGCTTCTGGTCTTAAGTCTGTCTCAGTCATGCATAAAGCGCTAGTAGCAGACTTAATCTTTACCCAAGCTTTACTTACACTACGGTATAACGCAGTCCCTAGCCTGATTTTGAAAACTTGGGAGTAATTTCTGTTGTGTTGTAAACCTTATGGCTGCAGTGCGCTGCCGTCAAAACAAGACGTAGCAGTTGGACTGACTGGTTGACGTCTTGTTGCGTCACGTTTCCCTATCGATGCACACGTGGTTATGCCTTATGCCGCTGACATCTCTTTATAAGCTACGGATCTATCATAAGCAGCTGGCGCAATTCGCGCTTATACAGCCAACAAGTCTACTATTTTGATTTGCTGGGGGGGGATTTGTTGCTCAACTTGCTCTACAACAGATCCGTGACAAATCGCAAGTCTCAAATCAACAACAAGTTTAATTGTAAAACATGTCCACAATAAAAATCGATCGAAAGCCAGCAAAAAGTTCACTTGTTAGCCTTTTTTATTAATCACACTCGTTCTATTACACTGTGTTTCATTTTAATATTTTCTTACATTTTACTCTACTGCGCTTCCACCCTGCAGCCTGTTAATAGGCCTACTGGCGCAATTGATGTATTGTTTTGTATTGTCTTTAAATCGAAATATTCGTCAGTTATCTGCTTTCTTTAGGACTAACATTGCAAGTAATTTGAGCAAAGCTCATGAGACGCGCGAAAGCCTATAGCAGTTCCTGTTCGCAGGTAATCGTAGTCTATCTCCATCCATTTCGTCGCAATTCACTCTTTTGCAGCCAAAAATCGCCAAAA
>Ga0209671_1000121_pt1 | contig 37152 bp, 27 predicted proteins | sample WorMetHERISLAND2_2_FD_187401 | JGI IMG/M metagenome (GOLD analysis project Ga0209671, IMG submission 187401) | Marine gutless worms symbiont microbial communities from Max Planck institute for Marine Microbiology, Germany - Olavius geniculatus... | ecosystem: Host-associated > Annelida >...
CTTCCATATTGAACGGCCAAAAACGAAAAGTGCTTCAGCTTCAGGGGGCTTTGCCCTCTTGATCCCCTGACTAGGGGATCTGTTCTTGGACCCTGCTGGGGGCTTTGCCCCAGATCCTTGTCATAAGCTCGCACTACCGTGCTCACCATGGGACCGTGCCCCCTCCAGACATTGTGAGCTAGAACCGCCATTGTCCCCCATCAGGGTCCAAGGCGGAGCCCTGCCCACTGCATGACAAAGTGTTGAAATTGCATGTAACAAATATTAATTTTGTTGGTTTAAGTTAATTTTAACGCACAAATTTGCATTGACAACTAAAGTTGAAAGAAGTAGTTGCCATCTACCGCCCAGTTTTAGCTACGTCGCCGGTGAACATTGCCCACTCAGAGGTCTGCAATGCTTGCAAAGTGCTATTTGTAAAAGCTGCAAATGCTCATCACAATTTAATATAGACCTATATTAATATAAATATCTAATGCTATCACATAAGAACAAACATATGTCCATTTTAATATGAAACACTCACTGTGGTAAAACAAAGCGCAAACTAAATAAACAAACATGCACATATACAAGCAAACAACAATGGCAAAACGTCCTCAGTATCTAGATACTTGCCACACGCATCCTGCATAATGCAAACTCATAATCAGGAGTGCTTTATAATCACAACAGCGTTGTTAAAGGTTACATTATCTAGCTATTTAAAACTGCCTAAATTCACAAAAACCAATTACACTGCATAGGAGACACATGATACAACTAAACCAATCGCAACACCAGGGCTCCCATTCCACAGCAGATCCTGTTAAGGGTAGGAGGCTGAGTTGGCCAGAGCAGAACAGTGAACTGGATAAGCCTTGAAACCATCATTTCTCATATACAAGTCCAACAACATTCTATCAGAGGACTAACCACAAGCACTCCTTGGCACTAGCACATGCCACAAATAAAACAAATAAAGTGCAACTTTAAAAACTACTAAAACAACTAAAAACAAACCTGAAAGCACATCGTGTACACTGACCAACAAGAACAAGATTCACAAAAATACACATGGCAAAACAGTAAACGTTGGGATTATTGTATCAAAAACACAAAGAAAAATACTTGAATATGCTACAGTCACCGGACACAACCAGACGTCAATAAACAAAAAGTGCATAAGACCATGTGTCTACATTGTAGTTGACACTGTTGTTGTGACGAGCCCAGCAGGCAGTTCAAAGGCAAATACTGCGATGAATGAGAAATTCCGTCAGGTACTCCCAGTCATGAAACACATCTGTGACACTACGATGTCAATGGAGTCAATCCATACGCAATGAACTGCTGGTATTTGATTGGTGGATCGTTTGTAGAGATTACTGACCATCAACGTTGTCATAGGAGATATCACGTCGTGCAGCCATCAATGTATTCTTCATCAGCATCGCTACAGTCATTGGTCCGACCCCACCCGGCACTGGCGTAATGTAGGCTGCCTTCTCTTTGACCCCTGCTAATATAAGTACAGACACACATCACTAGACAGCACTCAGCCATTAGTCAAGTTGATTTGAAAAATATAGCAACACAAGTGCTGGTTATAAGTTAGTCAGAATAATCGGTTTACAGTTAATACAATTCATAAATAAACCAGCAAATACTAAGCTATCACCCACTCATGCCATGCATGGAGCAGGAAAAAAACTGTCAGTCCAATGCCATCACTGCGCGGCCATCCACCTGACCTTTGAGATAAAAATTGGCATATTGATTACTCCTGCCCTAGGTAATGTTTACACCTATTTCGTTTTTTCTATACTTTTTCTTCTTCGAGTCAAGACCCTATGTAAGCTACAGAGACAGAGAGACATACAGAGACAAATAGAGAAATGATTACGTAAAATTAATGTGAGCTAGTTTCACAAACTGTAAAGTAATTACCGTTAAAGTCAACATCGCCAATAACATGCCATTTCCCTGTCTCCACATCATGGATCTCGTTGAATCCGACGTCAATAACAACAGCATCCTGTCTCACCATGTCCGCAGTGATAAGACCCGGAATGCCAGTAGCAACTATCAGAATATCAGCATTCTGTGTAAAGAGCCGTAGCTGCTCGCGTGGAGTGTATCGATGACAAATAGTAGTTGTTGCATCACCTACCGGCAGAAAATATCATCAAATCGCTAGTTTACTTCCCAATGGCAATACAGCCATCAGCATACGATATGGTAACTTATAATAAATGATATGCATTGAAAAAATGATAGGCAAGCTGCCAGTTTAATCTAACACAAAACTAAAAATAACTACAAATGTTTTAAATGAAAGTAAAATATGAGAGAAACTAAAATGAAAGTATTGTCATGCAAAAAAAACAAAACAACTCTAGAAGCTGAAGGTTGGGAGAGATATACATTACATAGCCCCCCAAAATGATGTATGACATTACTCGCAATAGAATATGGACAATACTAAAAAGAAAGAAAAAAAATTATAAAAGAATGGAAATAACAATAATTTAAACTATGCAAAACTTAATCTCAGTTAACTGATTCAAGACACCTTTTATTACAAATAACTTTCAGTTACATTGTAAGCCACAGTAAATCAAGTCATATTAATTATTCATCAAATTTCCCCAAAATTCTTCTTGTTGCTGTGCATGATTCCCATGTGTGCATATCAAATCACTAATACCAACATGGTAATGCCAACATTCCTGCTTTTTTGTGTGACTCACATTTACATGGAAATGCAACATGTCTAATAACCACAAAATTCAACACATTTTGCGCAATATAAATTGCAGCAGTATGTATATCAATGTAACAAATCAGCTCAGAAAAAAACAGCAAATAAGTGAAACTGACAGGCTTCTGTTTCTCCAGCACCATCTGCATGCAGTAGAAGTGCAATAGGCAGCCCGATGTTCTTTGACCGACCACAGATGACCGCATTCTTTCCAAATGTCTCTATACCTACATACAAATTTGTGCCACAGTATTCCAGTGATGCTAACTCATTATGGTATATCATCGTTAGTCAAGGAACAAATGTTATTATATCAGTGCACGAAAAAGCTAATACGTGCTCTAAAACATACATGCATAAGTTTCACCTGGCACTTGCTTTTCATTTACTCTGATATAACAATGGTTATAACAAGAACTAAAGAGTTGCTCATGTTAACAAAATCACAAATAATACCATTTAGAAAGTTTAGGAAAATAATTCACTTTGTCTCGTTTCATCTATTTTTTGTTCTTTTTTAACATTTACAAACAAACTGCAACATGTATAAAACACTCAAACCACAGCTGTAAACGGGTGCGCAATCAGTGTAGTGATTCTAGAACGTTATATAAAATACTGACTGATGACAAACAAGCAAAAAGAATTACTAACATTATCAATTATTGCTGCAATTATTATTGTTGTTACTACAAAACCAACCAGTTCGTTTGATAATCTCAAGCACGGCTGCTGGAGTGGCGGATACAAGTGCACGTTGGTCTACGCACAGTCTGCCGATATTGGCAACGTGGAATCCATCGACATCCTTGTGTGGTGCCACTGCATTACACATTCGTCGTTCACTAATGTGTGAAGGCACAGGCAATTGTATGAGTATACCATCAACAGCAGCATCGGCATTCAGTCTGCAGATATCATTCAGCAGTTCACCTTCACTGACTGACGACGGTAAATGCAGTGTCTCACTTGTCATGCCTGATACATCAACAAGAGATGAAACAATAATAATAGTTAACCAATGCTAATTACAGGACGACTTTGTACTGTTACACTGTCAGTGCACAAAAGTTCAAAAAAGTTTTTTAAATCTTTAAAATTTTCTAGTACAAGAGTAAACAAAAAATTTAAGCTACTGTTCACGAAATGCACGAAAGCCTATAGCAGCTGTCTTAGCCTATCTTCAGACATTTTGTTGCAATTCACTCTTGAAGTGTGCGCCACAGCCAAAAATCGCAAAAATCAACAAAACCCCTTATTTTAGAAGTTCATGATCTTTCAAAGACATCCATGTTGATACAACTAAAAAGCTCATTACTAGTGCTCATTGTGAAAAGCAACATGCCCAATGCCTATGCCTATCTGCAACCGTTTTCACAAAAGACTAGCCAACAATGATAAAATAATGACTTTTACGAGGATACTGCTCTTTGACGCCCTCGTGCGCAGGTTTCCTTAAACGTGAAAAATTGAGATTTAAACTGACGAAATCTATGTTCAATGCTAAAAATTTCATGTGCAGTGTGTCCTTGCCTATCTCTATGGATTTTGAAGCAATTTGCTCTTGAAAAGTGTCTCACAGCCCAAAATAGCCAAAAAAATCCATAAAAACCTAATTTTTGATGTTCAACCTCATCCAAGGTCATTGGTCTCGATGCCAATCAAAAGCCCATGTATGACTTATTATTAGTGATTAATAGTAACCTAGGCCCTACCTCGCACCGTTTCTGAGATACAGCGACTTATTGGCTAAAAATTGCAAGTTTTCCTTACTTTCTCTCATTTAGCACCCTAGCTCAGTGTGATCCCTTTCAATTTTATCGAAAAGCTATATGAATCCTGAAACTAGAGTCTTCCAGACAGCCAACAGTTAAGATTTGATGATCCTAGCTTTCATCATTGATGACTGATCCATCCGTGTGATAGAAGAACAAATGGACAGACAGAATTGCGGTCTATGAGCTGAAAATCGACCAATTGTTTTAGCTGATAATCAGCCAATTGTAAGGTGCCAATAATCAGCTGACTGGTAACTGATAATGCCTTACTGGTGCATTGCTAACATGAACCAGACACATCTGAAGAAACACTAATAAACCGATTAACTACGCAGTATAACATCAAATCAAGTTGCTAAAAGCATTGGTCTGGTTGATAGCAATTTATGGGAGTGAAGGCTAGACCCTTCGCAGCAAAGAAAAGAAATATATCAAAGCTTCCAAAATGTGGTGCTATCGAAAGCTATTAAGGATTCTGTGGATGAAACACAAAGCGAATAAATGGATTCTGTGCGAATTAAAAGTTGACAGAGAACTTCTGGACCATGTGAAGTCATTAAAATTGGGATTTTATTGCCACACTACATATGAAAGTCTCGAGATGCAAATGGTTCAAGGATGTGTACCAGGTTACAGAAATTGTGGTCAACAACGCCGACGTTGGACAGATGACATCACAAAATGGACTGGGATGAAGAGTGATGAAGTGGCTGCAGCAGCGGAAGACTGTGATTGTTGGAGAGAAATACTACATGCCACCAACCCTTCTTATGGAGGAAGGCACTAAACGATGATGCCGATAACATAAAGAGTTATTTCTTTATTCTGGAAACAACAGGTCAATCAACTGCACTCAATGGTACCAAAGTTTACTTACTAATTTACTGAATCATTCACAAGCAAACCATAAAAACAAAAAAAACTGAAATAAGCCATGATTTTAAAAAATGACTTATACGGTTGAGCACAAGACAGTTCTCACAATAATAATTTTCACTATCTCAATTTCATCTGTTGAGTAATTCAATGGCAAATTAAAAGATTTCTAAGAGTAGCAATTAATCACAAATAACTATGGCACGCTTAACTTTCAAGAAACAAATATAAAAATCAGCAAAACTGAACCAATGTAATGGGCAGCCTTCATTTTGTTTCGCACATATGTGTCACTGGCAGCAGCACTGCCAACTAGTATTGCTGTCAAATGAGGTGGTCTGTGACCCTCTGACACCCATTGTTTCACTTCAGCTCTAATTTCATCTTGAAGCTGCCTTGCCATTGCTCTGCCATCAATTACTGCAGCCACCCGAAGTCTGTCAAATAACATAACTGCACTACATAAATCATACTTAATTCTAACATTAAGCCAACTGCATAATTAAGTTCATTTTCTAACTGACTCAGCAAATTCATTGTAAAAATTCAACTAAATATGATGAAAAAACACAGTCTTAAACAAAAAAAAACAAAATGCAACTATGAACATGTAACTTTCAGGAAAGTAGAAGTCACATAAAGTGAGAGAGGTACCACTGGGTAGGGTATTGCTGAGTTTAATATACATGCAAAATGAGCAAAGTGAAAAACTAAATTATTATAGACAGTATTATTACGAAAAATAGCGAAAAAGTCCAGAATGTAAAGATGTTGTAAAATAAATACTAAAAGTAGGCAATTATTTAATGCCACTTATTTTTAGTGTTTTAGTTTTTGTTAACATCTGTCAGTCTGCTTAAGTTTTGTATAAACGTTTTACATCAAAGTATTGATGAGATATCATACAAATAGATAAACAGATACAATAAATTCAAGCAAAACCTGAAGCTTGTACAAATTTTAGCAGCCAACTTCAATTGAAAACGACACACTACAGCAGACAATACTGTCACATGACAAGAAAATGTTCTGTGAAACAATGCCATTTCCTGCAAAACAACATTGTTGCAACTTATCACACTCATACAACAGAAACACATAGTACCGTTTCAACCACCGTCAGTGACTAAACTTTTGTCACCAGAAGCATTCTGACGGCATATAACAAACTCGGAATGTCTGATGACAAAAACACAAGTCAACAGGAGTAGGTGTTAGGTTTGCTGGTCAACAGTTCGTACCGTAGAAATCGAGCTTATCTGCAGTGGCACAAGAAATCAATAGATTTTAAAATTTTACACTAAACATGAAAGTGTATTTTCGTTTATCTAACGGCTAACATGTATTAAACAGCTATTTGCTGCAAACTACAGAATCCTTTTCAAAACAGGAAACAAAAAAAACAAAAAGTCGACAACCATTTAAAAGCAGAGTACTATTTAAAACTGCAATACATTAGTGACGGGCAATACATAAGATTGTAAGCATAAAAAGTCTTTAAATTATTATTGCAAATTATCTAATTACTTGTCAATTTTTATAAAGAAAACAAGAAAACATTGCGTATTTAATGCACTGTTGTCAATATATTAATATTTAAAAATTCAAATCGTCTATATCACATAATCTCATAAGCTCGTTTCTTTGACGTCTGCACATCACTATGTAATGCCCAATGTTGATAAACAAAAGTTGTTTTGATAATATATTATAAATACTATAAGATACTAGTATAAGTACTGTCTCCAAATGCCATATAAGATTAGTTTTAGTGTTAGAGTTAACAATAGTTGGTAAAATACGTACACGGCTGGCTGTGCACGCAAGAATGAAGCTACACTGACTACGCTCCACTGACCTAGTATCTATGCCGTGTCCTCTATTTTGTCTAACGCGGCGGCATTGATATTGATTGTGATAATATGTCTGAAGACATACACTTGCCACCATTGTTGCAAGAGACGCATTGTGATGATGAGGTAGACGGTGACAAGAAAATCGGCGCAGAGCATGAAGATGACACCATTGAGTCAAAGGACTGCAGATCACTGAATGTCCAGTCTTCGTGTACTGGACAACCTGTTGGTTTAATAGAACATGATGTCAAGAAGAATTTACAGCGTCATCACACAAAGGACTCTGATGGTGGTTGGGGATGGGTAATAGTTTTGGGCGGTTTTTTTATCACGTTACTTGTCGGCGGCGTGACCGTTTCATTCTCTTTGCTTTATTTGGAATTTGTTGACATGTTCAGTGCATCAAGGTCAGTCATTGGTTGGATCGGTTCTCTGCACATTTTCATGAATCACGTTCTCGGTACATATGACTGTTGGTTATTGTCTTAACGATTAACTTAATCTTATTCTGGAATGTAGATGTGATGTGAGGATTTTCGACTGGCAGTCTGGCATAGTTTTTCTTCAATGTTTGATGTTGTTGTTGAATCTTTGATGTAGTTAAATATTGACAGAACTGTTTTTATGGTATGAATGAATGGACTTGTCATTCATATCGTAGCATATTTATGCCACTGTCCTTAAGTGTGAGTGCATTTATTTTAACTGTTAATGACCATTGAGCAGATGGTTCGATTATGGTATATTTAAGTAAACAAGGTTTGAGTAGATTTGCAGATTTTTGATGTGGTCGAAGCTCTGTAAGTTGTTGTTTCTGCTGCTGATGTGTGCAGGCATTTTTATTGGTGCTGCAATCACCCGATATGGATCACGGATAATCTGTGTCACTGGTTCTGTTATAGGGCTGCTTGGTTTTTCTCTCGGCTCATTGTCAACATCCGTCATACACACGTATCTTACGCTCGGTGTTCTTGCTGGTTTGTGGGCAATTTACTGGTTGAACTTAATGAACTGTTTTCGTAAAAGTTAGGCATGCTGCAGGAAACTGTTCAAGCAGTTGTGTCTATGTTTTGTAATCTAATCTTAGAGATGTCTTGTTGTACACGTACAGTGGTCACAGATTGCCTGCAGCAGAATCACTGTACAGTTGTGTTGGTGCGTGTGAGGCAGAAAGGAAGAGAGGGGAAAGTTGGTAGTGGAGTTATTATAGAATGCAGGATTATCAGTACAAATATTTTCTTCTACTTTGAAAAGTAATTTCCTAGGCAAAAGAGTGTTACGGGTTGCACTGCAGTTTGATTTGTGATAGTATACCAGTTTCAATAAATTAGCTAAATTTGGCAGATTACAATTTTGTAGTTGGTAAGCATATTGTTGATATAGTGAATGTCATGATTATATGTGTTTTAAAAATATTTCTTCTTTCATTTTGATTTGTCAGCCAGCTTCTATATCGATATGAGTGATTGAATATTGAATTGCATTTGCAGGCAGTGGAGGCGGTATGATGCTGATTTCATCCATGGTTCTGCTTCAACAGTATTTTAATCGACGTCGTGCCTTGGCAGTCAGTCTTGCTGGTTTAGGCTTTTCTGTTGGCGGCCTTACATTTGGACCCCTCACAAGGTCACTGCTTGAAGCTTATGCTGTCCGTGGAACTTTGCTTATCATTGCCGCAATATACTTTCAGTCATCTGTATTCTGCTGTCTTTTCCGGCCTGCCCCTGCTAATAGCCAAGGAGTTACAGCTGATGTTGAACATAGCACAGAGGAGAAGGAAATGGTGGTGATTGTTAGTAATGGAGAATCTTCAAAACTGCAGTGGAATTGCAAGCACACGGTTGAAAAGTTTGGCACAGAAAGTGATCAACATTTAAGATCTCGTGCAGAAAGACTGCAAAGTTGTCTTAGACATCTGTTTGCAGATCTGCTTGATTTCTCTCTGCTACGACGCATTTCTTTTCAGCTGTTTCTGTTCTCGACGCTGTGTCTTTTTCTCTCAATTTCATCATTCTTACAGCACGTGCCTAGTCGAGCAGCACATTTCGGAGTAGAGTCGTGGTTGATCTCTGTGCTGCCAACTCTGATCTGCTCGGCGACTGCAGTCTCACGTCTTGTGTTTGGTTTCATCGCCAATGCATCGTGCACGTCCCTCATTCTACAGTTTGCAATCACAACCACAATAAGTGGGATATTGTTGAGCACTATGTTTCTGACGACAACATTTGAGACAATAGCACTGTACTGTGTTCTTCTCGGCTCAATTAATGGTCAGTTATGCACTCGTGTCTATTGTTAATTTGAATATGATATGCTGTGAATGATTTAGGCATGGTTTGTTGAGTTTTAATGATTGTGTCATATTTATAGTATATTTGTTCCTAAGCCATAATTGTGCTAATGATTTTGGTTAGTTGGATAACAACAGTGTCATCTAGGTTGTAAAAATATGTGCTTTGACAATTTTAAAATTTTTAGTTTGAGGAATGTTGCCTAACCTGAAGTAATTGTGAAAAAATTGCTAGTTAAGGAAAAATTTAAAGTAATGCTGGTAGTGGTTGTAAATTGATTTACTTTAGATGTTTATTTGAACATGTATGCTAGTATCATTTGTGTTTAGACAAAACAAGTTAGGCCTATTTGTTATCTACTTTGTTACTGGAATTCTAGCAAGGTTATTTAGTTACTTACTTCTAAGTTATGGCTATACCGAAGGTATTATTATTGTGATTATTTGTCTATAGTCTATGTTTCTTTTCAGGTGGATTTTTAAGCACGATGCCAACAGTTCTGGTTGATCTGAATGGCATAGAAAACATTGTAAAATCGATGGCAATTTGGACACTTGCTGTTGGTGCTGGATGTCTGTTGGGCACGCCATTTTCAGGTATTCTTTGTGAGTGCAGTGCATTATGCAGATAAAAAGTGTCGTGTTATTTCTGACCTAAACACGTAACCAAGCCATGGTTTCAATTTCTATGCTGACCAGTCAACATTTACCATGAATGCATTTATTAACACTTTTATGACTGCAACCAACTCATTTAGGCCAACTCATCCTGGCCATCCCTTTGCGAGTAGGTGCAATAAGTACTGGCGAAAACTGTGGCACGCCATTTTATGCACTAGCCATTGTGCTAGACTACCCATGGTCTGCCAATGTCAGCTGGTGTCGGCTAAAGGTCATGGAAATGGAGATCAGCGCCACCCTCTGGAAGTTACATGGCTCGGGAAGGACTTTCAGTTTATGTTCAGGTTACAGTCTTCCTTCTCAGTGCACTGATACTGTTGATGGGCAACTGGAAGTACATACAGCTTGTGAAGTTTCCCATTGCACCGATCCATGTAATTACACCTTTGGAGGCTGATTTGGATGGATGCTAGTATGCAGTTAACCACTTAAATGCTAGAAACATTGAGCAGGCTGGACGAACAAAAAATTATTAGTGATTGTGATTGCTTGGTCTGTTGGTTTGGTTATAGGTTTTCTGTTTGATGTTACTGCCAACTACAATATCCCGTTCGCAGTTTGTGGATGCATCCAGGCGGTTGGTGGTCTCTGTGCATTCTGTCTCTACATAATGAGGCGCTGTCAGAGACCAGCTAAGCATTTGTCATAGTGTTGCTTTCAGAATGGTGGTGAGAACCTGAATGAACTTGTTGGAGTCTCACTACATTGTTATACTCTTTCGTATATTTTGTAAGCATTTTTTTTTGTTTGATAATCAGATTAATTGTTTAAGTCCCACGCCCACCATGTTGTTAAAGTTCCTCATATTTTTTCACCATTTTTAGTGTGTTATCTGTCTTTATTCAAAGGCCTTTAAAGTTGTGTATATGTGTGTCCATGATCTAAACATGATAATTATTTTCAGTTAATGCATTAACTCACTGATATACTGTATAATTTTTATGACAGCCTACTTCATTGTGTTTTTGCAGGCGTAACGTGTTGAGATATTGTATACGATATTGTGTATGATAGATTTTTGTTGATTTAATCCTGTGGTAGAATTTTTTTTGTTCATAGTCCAGTACATAGCTGTAAATTTTTACATATGTTTTAATCTTCAAAACACTGTGAAAGAATGAATCAAATTCATATACTCTGCATTGGGATCTCACAAAAGAGCATTTTATCTAAGTTAAAAATGTTACATCTAATTAAGCAGTTGTATTCGACTATTGTTACTTGGCTAGATCTTGTTTTTTGTAAACTTTACTTGTATTTGTAATTTTTTTGTACATTATTGTTGTTGGTTTTAACGACAGTCCCTAGCTGCACAACGTCTACTTGACAAAGACGTTAATCAAGCATTGCTTTTTTCCACAGTTTTCATTTGTATTGTTCTCCAACTTTTGTTTTTGCTGACTGTTATGTATACATGTTGTTCATGTTTTCTCACTTTTTCACTTTAAGTGTCAAAATTTGTTTTTGCCTGTTGGTTGTCCTTGTGTGTGCTTAGAGCTTAACTAAAGAATCTCTGTGTGAGGGTAATGAAAGCGTACACCTGCAAATGTTATTTACTTCTATGTACGTGATGATTTGTTAGTAGCCAGTAGGTGTGGTCTAGAAATTGTTTTTTTGCTGTGCTGTATAATGGTTATACCGGGTGGCACAAAAAATGTCCCAAACATTCACATGCATTATTCAACCAAGTGGTCAAAGTGACTCAACACAAAAGCATTTATGTAATGACCGAACATCAATGAATATGTGTAGGAATTTTTGCTTAAAACTCTTTTGTATTAGCCGTGATACAAACAAAATGTGTTACATGCCATAAAGCAATTTTTGCAAGCGGTTCATCATTTGCATTGCCGCTCATACACAGGCTATGCCAAAACGTCACAGTGGGCCAAATCATCAGTAACTGATCAGCAGAAAAAAATGCTGAATCGGTTCTTTATTCTTTTTTGCCATTGATGCTCGACGCTTTATCCCACTTACATAATTAGATTTTTAACTCTCCTGACGTCATTAAGCGGCATCCAGTACTGTCATAAGTGAGGTCACTGAAATTTATAAGCAAGTAAGAGTACATATTGGTCTACAAATGTACAAAAGGAAATCTATCTCTGTAAAGTATGCATGCCATTATAGTTCTGCAAAGTTTGGGACGTGTTTTAGCGCCACCCAGTATTACACTATTGATGTAGGTAGTTGCACGTCACTTGGTGATATATTGGGCCATGTGAAAATCATGAATCACAGAAAATTTAAATGCTATTAATTGCGATGTTTGCCATTCAGCACTTTTGTGTCAATAGCAGTAAATTTTTGATAACAAAAAGATTACAAATGGAACTTTACTTGGCTGTTTTTAGTTGCTAACCAAAGCCTCATTGCTTATCGATTCATATTTTCTATATGGTACATGATTCCATGAACATGACCGATTGACAGATGCTGGGCCAATGTTTGTTGCTTAAGCAGCATAGTTATGTTTACTAGCCATGAGCCCATTACTCGGAACAATGACCATTGATCATTCAGTCAGAAACTGTACAGGTGATTAGAGGTTACAGTGCGAAAAACACGTCTCCAATGTGGGATTTGTAAACACAATGCAGACATGTTCAGTATGTGCCAGGAATTAGATGAATTTTTTCTAAAGTATGTCTTTTTTTAAAGGTTCATTAAGCTTAAACTTTCTGTAAAGGTTAAACTTTTTTGTTCAGTTATTACGTGCATGTGCAGTCCTGCCTGTAAAGGCCATCTCCGAGGGACGATTAACACTACTCACTCACTTTTCTAAAGTATATCGTATTTTTTCACTTTTCACTGTAATTCTGCTACAAGGTTAATGATATGCAGCATGTTGATAATTCCCGCAAGCGCCTGAGGGAGATGGTAGTTAAGTGACAAGAGCAGGATATCACGGTCTTGTTTTCCGCTTGAGTGATGTGTTAATCTTTGCCGTTTAAATATTTGATTTCTAATCCTGCTTGCACATAATTTCTAATATTTTTCCAGTTTGTTACTATTGGTGTAGACGCCGTTGCTGTTGAATAAATGTACAAAACATCAGTTTACACACTTGTTAACGGCAACATTTAAGGACTTGCACATCGAAAACAGCAAAAATTACAAAAGGTGATATTATTCAGCAGCACATTGACATGCAGTCAGTGTGATGTACATTTATCTTATACACAGCCAAAGTTATGACCGTTTAAAGTCTTAATTTTCCCCACAGGCGCCATTGTAATTTTTCTTGATTTTTGCGAATAAATATGTTAAATATTAAATTTTAGTTTTCTAATCCCAAAAAGGCACTTCCTTGTGCAGAACCGCGTCGTTTGACACATTAAGTGTAAAAATCCCTTAAAAGGTCTGACCTGTGGGTGAGCGGAAGAAAAAAAGGTATATATAAATAAAATTTTTTGCGTATATTTCACCAATTTGCCAAGAAGCCCCCCTTAGAGGAATTTGCATAAAATTTTGCATGATGGGTCCCCTCCCCGACATAATCAACCGTGCCAAATTTTTATCTCAATCGGATCATTGGTTTTGATTCTGTGTGGGGTCAAATTTTTGGATTCCCCATAAGAAAGAGAAGTCGCCGTTAACACAGGGCTTGAACTACTGTTCAGCCTGTGATGCCTCTATGTCCGCAGCTGACTGCAGTCTAATGTGTCACAAACAATGGTTAGTAGCTACAAACATTGAGTGATAAAGCACTTTGATTGTTTGTCATGTGGTAGCATTGTCCTTGGTAATTCTGCATAACGTGCTGATTAGAAAAAATAATAACTTATGTGCATATGATCGTGGGATATATAGAGAATGCAGGCCAGATCCCAGCAATATATTGAATGCAAAATGCAGGACACTCTTTATTGCAACCAATCATGCAGAGCACACATACAGCACTTCAAATGAAGCAAGAAGCCTAGTTGTTACTATTAATATAAGCTCATCCAAGGTCAATGATTTTCAGGTCATTTGAAAGCCAATATGTGACTTCCTTTTAGTAATCAATAGTAACCTTGGCCATATCTCTCACCGTTTCCGAGATATGGCAAGTTTTCCGTTGAAAACGCACATTTTTCCTACCCCTTTCATTCAACAACTAATTGGAAAATTTTCCCCTTGCACTAGATGGCTGAAATTTTGCATGCCTGAGTTTATCACACGTGGCTAATTATTCATGCAAAACGTTTCCCCTACGACCTACACAATACATCCGTTAGAGACAGACGACAACCACGCCAATAGCTCTACCATTACTTAAGTACAGTTGGCTAAAAAGCGGCGTCTAATATCTTCACTTGCAGTATTAATAAGAAAAAGACATCCGTGTGGCAACAGACACATTTGAGCCTTATGGTTCAATAGTGGTTTGAGTGCCTTTTTTGACATTTTTGGTGTTAAACCACTTTTCCACTAAATCAAATGCGCTTTTTCACATGTTGACATCCATTTAGCTGCTCGAAGTCTTTATCATAGTGTATTCGAGCCTGTCCATTTTTGAACTGAACAAAATTGCTGCACTAACATAATATAGTGAACCAAATGTACATGATTCACTTTTGCTCTAATTTGTAGTCAAAAAGTTCAGTTCTATAGTTGTCCATCACTCTAAAGTGTCAATTTTTCATTATTCAGTCAAACAAAAGTTTAAAAATGGTAAGTAAGTAAGTAAGTAAATGATTTATAAAGCGCCAGTCTTAGAAAGAATCAGGGCGCATAGGATGATGGACGCTAGGTGGCAGAAAAGGCTGACTGAAAGTAGTGGGTCTTTAAGTGACTCTGAATGTAGCCAAGGTTTGACATTGTCTATTGAAAGGTAATGAAATACTACACCATTATATCGACAGCAAACTTGAGTTATATTTACAGTCAAATTATACAAACAGTGTAAACTTCAAAGACAGATTTCTCAAAAATGGTTCGCACTCAGATGAACCAGTATTAAACAACAGAGCTCATTTTAGAAATATGTGCAAGTAACACATAAATTGATCCACAACAGAACCATGTCATAATTTTGACAAAATCAGCAGGACAGCAGCAGCAACAGTATGAAGCATTTCCTACCCCCCAAATGGGTATGCAGATTTTTTTTCAGTTGACATTTACAGAAAGATTACAAAAATCAAACTACTATGCACTGTTTGTCAAAGTTGAAAGGCAAAATTTGCTGTTGTTTGTTTGGAACATAAAGACAGAGACAACCACTGTTTGGACCTGGGCAATGGGCATGGTTGATGTACATATGATTATAGACAATGTTCAGCAGCACTATAAAACAGCTAAGGCCTCTGACATCAAGTAACATACGCATGTATACATGCAGAACTCAATGGACACAACTGTACTGTGCACATTTGTATCAAACATGCACACATAGTATAAAAACAAGAAACATCCACTGACATAATTGTGCTATTACTGTTCACAAGTAGTCAGCTAATCTATGAACAGTAAAAATACGACATCAGCTTGGCAACGCTACTGCCAGCAGACTAATGATACTGAATCTCGCAACTGTTCAAAACCGTATGGCTTAGCCGAGATTTGTGTGTGATCATGTGACTGCCACAACCAATGTAAGCAAAAAAAAATGTGTACGTAAGAAAGCGCAAGAGGCACTAGTTTAACAGTTACGCCCCACACATGATGAAGCTGGCTCGAGGGAAGTGCTCGTCAAGCAAGCTTCATGAATGTTTGCAATATTACATCATTTAAACGACAAGATAGCCAGCTGGTCAAGCCAGCTTTATCGTTTTAACTTAATAAGAGTCAAATCTCAACACCCAAATAAAAATCCGTTTAAACTGATCAAAGTTAATGTCGGTTTGTCTTGAATGAACTGGAAGGCTGTTCCACAGTTTCAGGCCCATAGCTGCTGTAACAAATCTGTCTCTGTGGCTGTTGTTCGGTCCTCGAAGCTTCTCGGCTGCTGGTCCGTCAGCGTGGAACTGTTTGCCATCAGAGCTCAAGAACACATCAATGGTATTATAAAGACGGAGATGTTGTACACAGTTACTATGCGCAAGCGCAGCCATTGTCAAGATTGTTCAATGTTCATTGTTGGACTGCATCCATGTAAACGATGTTCCTGGACTGAACTGTTAAGTCTGTCCGACTGCGACTGAACTGGACTGTAACGGTATCAGCTGGAGAGATCTGACATGCTGGCCATTGGTCATTGGTTGTAGAGCCAGGCTGGCGATGGTTAGTCATCAGAGATCACCGTGCAACAGTGATTTGGACACCGCCAGCCTGCTTGGTTGTCATAACGCCCGTGTCCGCCGGTACAGTGTGATGCCAAGCGACGCAATGATGATGAGTGTGATAATGGACGCACCAACCAACGACCACGTTGCTATCTGGTACTCGATGCGTGGTCGCGGCGTCGGTTCTGGCGTCGTCGTAACTAACACAATCACATTATTCCACTTAATATCGTTTATCTTAAAGCACCCCTGTATCTTTGGACTCCGTAGCACTATACAAATATTGTATTATCATCATTATTATATGCCTCTATCATGTGATATGATGAACAATTTGCACCAACTTAATCTGACATAAACATCTGTGGCATACTACAAGAACTAGAGTTGTTTTAAATACAGTTGACACGTGCTGGCATGTATTTAAATTTAAGAAACAGCTTATAACAGAGATAGGGGCCAAAACCAATCAAAACTAAACTAAAGAAATAGTGAGGTAAAATGAGAATAAAACTTTAATGAAAACCTACAAGGAAGAAAAGTCCATTACTAGTCAATCGACCCATGAAGTCAGAACAAAGTTAACCGAATGGGTCCAGCGAAGCAGCTGGTGAGCCATGACATAGTGCAAGGTGGTTTTATGAACGATCAAAGGACACAGATAGGCAGCAATTAACAGAGTACTGTAATGTCATCATAATGCAAAGTGAACAATAACACTGGTAAAATTTCCAACATCTTGCGCTACCTCTAAGATTTCTTAAGCCAAAAAAACGCAGATAATCTGCATCAGTGATTCTGTTAACAAACTTCGTGACAATAAATCTATAAGTGAAAATAACAGACCAGAAGCAGCATGTTCTATCTGATACAAAGAGACATAATGAATGCTTACTGGGTGGTCTGGCGGAAACGGTAGGAAAGTAGTCTCGCCAAAACGCATAATGATTCTGTCTGTAGTTCTCGTCCATGTAGCCAAACTCCGCAACATGGAGGTAGCTTAGATTGTACTTGTAGAACTGGAACCAGGAGATATTGCGTGTCCAATCAGGCGTTGGCACTCTGCAGCATACAACATCATAATAATATTCTCACTGCAACTAAAACATTATGTCGACCTAATGCTGACATACCGTACGCCTGTACAACTGATCTTCGATCATTAAAGCTGAAAAATGGCATGCCAGTTACCTGGTACTGCAGCCACAGGGAACAATGGTACCAACTTAGGATTTTCAACACGTTTTGTTTACCAGCTAGAAGCCTGTATGGGAAGGATGGCAAAGATGCAAAGTGCGGCCTACTAGTAGAGTAATGTCTAGTACAATCTGCATGCATGCTGCCGGGTCTTCGATCCTTACATTGGGCTAAATGTCCAGAAAAATGAGCTTTTACATACACACTGTGAAAAAGTAGGAAAATTTATACAACTGCATCAAATAAAACTATTATGCCAGAAGCCCAGAACAGTAATGACTGAGGGCCAGTTTTGTATCAAGACAGGCCTCATAAGATCAATCAGCAGTGTGATTTACATAAACTGAAACAAAAAAAATTATTCAACTAGCTGGAAAAAAGTACTGAAAGAATATTGTTACTTTGTTAGATAACTTTATGCAGCGGTGTCTGCACTCAAATTCGTGATAACTGATGGCAAAAACTGCAACTTGTGCAGCAAATTCTGACAGTCATTTTATACTAGCAAATCTGCTGTGTGAAATGCATTAACGAAAAACTTAACAGTATGCAAAAAACAAAACACCAGCCGAACCCATATTTGGTGAAGTTCATGAATGTGTCCTGCATGAATTCACTCATATTACGATCAATGTACGTCCAGTCCGTCTGCTCTGGCACTATTCCTGTGATGTTGCCCAGAGTGTCATTGTAAAATGGATATCCGATCAGATAGTCAACATCGCGTCCATGAGGCACACCTGCAAGTAAAGCAGTTACAAAATATACACAATGTGCATTTGAATATCGTAAAAGATTCTTTTTCTTGATGCCATGATTAATTATACAATTCTAGCTATTGCAGCTCAGTTGATGTTTTTACGCGCGAAAGCAGCTATGCTTTCAGCGCGTCTTAGCTATCGCAATTCTGTCCGTCACACGGGTGGATCAGGCAAAAACGGTCCAAGCTAGGATCTCCAAATCTTCACCATTGGCTGCCTGGAAGACTCCAGTTTCAGGAACCGTAAAGCTTTTTCATAAATTCGAAGGGGGTCACCCCAAACGAGGTCGCTAAATGAGACGGGGGTAGGCAAAATTTGCGATTTTTGGCCAAAAACTCGCTGTATCTCAGTAACGGTGCGAGATAAGGCCTAGGTTACTATTAATTACTAATAGGAAATCGTACACCGGCTGTCGATTGGCGCCAAATTCAATGACCTTGGATGACCTTGAACGCCAAAATAGGGGGTTTTATGGATTTTTTTCGCGATATTGGGCTGCGCAAGTCTATATCATTCACAAGGCGGCGCCACAGTTCTGGCGTTGGTGTCGTGGCATAGTTGTTAGCGCGTTTCAGCTGAAACGAAGTTACTCTACGCCGAGCCCGGTTAGTACTGCGATGGGTGACTGCCTGCGGGTAGGAACTGCTATAGGCTTTCGCGCGTCCCGTGAGCATTAGCTCAAATTTCTTGTTTAGATTTCAAGACTGAAATTTACAGCTAACAGTTTAGTAAGCAGCAGTCAGACATTCATGTACGAATTTCTGTCACTGTATCTTTTATATATACTGTTAGTTAGTCACAAGAAACCACATTCGACCCATGAAAAATTCCCACATCAGCACGCAGCCCAAAACAGTTTATCTAGGAAGATTCATACAGAATCTGAGCAGAGTCATTCAACAACACTGACAGATAGAATGCACATTTTCAGACAATTTAAAGCAAACGTCCATAGTACAGTATGACAGATACACCAAATACCAAGCTTCCATTTAATCACTGCAAGAATTCTCGAAATAAACTCTAACCAGGGAAAATCACGATTTTGTGAGAACCGATTAACACATGCACGATTATGTTGCAAGGGGGAAAATTTTAGACTGAATCCCCATAAAAATGTGGCACGCAAAAGGTCAGAAATGGTCTAAGTTCTTCTCAGATCTCACATTCATGAAGCATCACCTGCCACATCATGAGATGACACAGGTAAACGTGCTTTGCCATAACTCCAGCCAAGCAGACAGGTCGATACCGGTACTTGATTTACTTAACCTGGAAGGATGGAAGGTTGAGTTGACCCGGGTGGTTGGTCATATACCAAGAGGGTTTGCCCAAAGACGGTCACTCATCTAGATACTACATGGACCTGGCATAAAACAACTACTGTACATCGTTCAAATGCAGTGTGTTAACCACTAGACTATTCCACCACCATAATCCATGCCATGCTTCCTAGCTAGTACTGGTCTCAAACTCAAACTGACTCAAACTGCTAAGGTAAGGGTAAAGTGCATGTGCCATTCTGTAAACATGCTGTACAACTACAAGATGTATCATTTTCTGAATTCTCACCCATCCAGAAGGGAAGTGGTTCAAACTCAGACCGATGCGTGAAGAGATACATGTAGACAGAAGGACAGTCTCGGTCACCAGGCTCACAGTCACCTGCTTGAGACTTGAGAAACCCGTCAATACATGAGCCATACACAAAGTCCGAGTACAGCTGAAACACACAATGACAACACAGAGCCAGACAACACTCATGATCAACTAGAGACCCAAGCATTTTACTATAGTTCATTATTTAAGATATATCAAATACACAGATAAATATATCAAATATCAACTACCGTATCACTTCCATTTATTCAAACACTCTAATAATTTGAACACCAAAATTTTAAGAAAAAAACAATGTTTTACTCCTATTAATCAATCACCTCCAGTTAAGGTAAAGCAGTATTTAGTTAAAAGAATGGTTGTGCATTGTTTACTTCCTTGTGCAGACACTGCACCAATTAATGCCTGTCTGTATCATGCCTTATAATAGGGGGCACACTGCCTATGGGCATACTCAACTGCAGACCCATTCCTTGTAAATGGCACGCTTTCATTTGGTTTTATTGTGTGGCAGCAGTGCTGACAGTCTAACCTGGACCAACAGCCCTGCTCAAATAATCTTGACTCAAGAGGTGGCTGGTTTTAGTCTTGGCTGCAAGTCTAAAGTCCTAACCGTTCACCAGATCACATCAGACAAGCTGGCACTATACTGCATACTAACGTCAATTAAGTTTTGTCTAACAGCAGATTCATTGTCCGGCTTCGCCCAGAATGTATACTCGAACTCGACAGCGCCAACAACTTCATAGACATTCTGAATTGCAGCCCTTTCCTGCACCATGTTCACCACCAGGTCACGAAACGTTCCCGGATCAAGACCTTTCACCATGTTGACACCAACCAGATTCTTTGTCAGGTTGTCTGCAAACAACCAAACCGATATCTGGTCCAATGCTGATTTTAAAAACATACTTAAGAAATCAAATTATCAATAAATGCATAAATTTATAAAGCACTTTTTAAAACAACATTGACATAAGTGCCTACTAAAACTCATTATGATCAAAAGACGATGTCTTAAGGCAAGATTTAAAACACTGTCTGCTAATGTCACTGCTTTGTCAAGCAGTCAGACGTGTTGGTACAGTGAACAGCAAATAAATCATCACAAAATAAATTACTGTACATGAAAACATGTGACAGCAGCAGCATACATGCATAGTAGGCTCCTTCATCCTTGGTGAGTCCGGCCAAAACCTTGACTTTCATCTGCCTCTTGGCATTGCGAAGGTTGACCGGAGTATCGGGAAGAATAACACCATCAACAACTGGAGCAAATGGCCCAGACAATGAACCATACTGCATAAACAATTTACAAACTACTGCTGGACACAGTCCTTAAGAGTAATGTACACAGATAATGGCACATTCTCTTGCTAGCCCACCACTCCCATTAACAACATACACATACAATTTACAGTTATCTTACTACAATGCATGAAAAGTTTATTTGTTTGATTGTCTGTCTGTCTGTCAAGTCCCCACTCCACTTCCTCCACGGGCAGCCTGAGGGAAAAGGGTTGAGTTGCTGAGTAACAGAGTGGACCCACCAGTATAGTGGGAACTTTTCTAGTTATTATTCAGTTTTAAAATTTACCTAGCAGCATAACCTCAGAATATAACTATGATAAAAAAATGAAGGAATCTGACACAATGCCCACAACATACTAATACTAAGAATTATGTAAAAAGTTATCTTGTTTTAGTATTGGTATAAAGCACATTATACAGACACCACAGAGCATGGACCCCATACTGTAACAAAAACATATTTTGTCTCAGTTTGTCAGTCACACAAATGGCAATCTTATATTACTGAAGGCATGGTTTTACATCTCCATTTGGCACTTGGAAGGTACCATGAAAACATCATTATTCTGCATTCCTGTGTATCTAGTACACAATCAGCAGCAGGGAGTCACTATATTCAGCGCCTCTGCAGCTCTGCATATTGGCGCTATATAAATATGATTAGTATTACTATGATTAGTAGTATATTCTGCCATTTTTCCATATATGTCTGCAGCAGCCTATGTCAAATCCAACCCATACACTTCTTTTTTAATACTTATTACTATGCCCCACAGATGATGTAAAATTGAATAAATCAGGTGAACAGAAACATAAAATAAAGCAACAACAAACCCTTTGTGGGATGCTTGCTGTGGCGTTGACAATCTCATCATAATGTTTTTTCAGCAGGCAGTCGACGAGGTATTCATTTGACTGATCATAATCAAAGCCACAACCTACAAGTCTTCCCAAGTCTCGAGCATACGTTAGAGCATTCGCGTTCCAAATAGTATCGACAATTGACCACTCACACAAATCAGAACCACCCATCAGAATTGCTTGGTGGAACAGTTGCTTGCGAGTCACTGCACATCATTTGATGCCAAAGAAATAAATTCTAAGTCTTCTGTAAACCAGCAATAAATATTTTTTCGTTTCAAATCAGTTGGCAATAAAAAACCGCAGTCAATTTAGCAGTAGCACATCATGCAGTTTATAGTAGTCAAGCAAACACCAAAATACAATCAAAAGTGTAAGTTTCAAAGATCTACTACTTATAGATCCAGTCTGCTTGGCTTTGTGTTGCTGTATGTGTCAGCCATTAGTACCAGTTGACCTGTAGGCTAATATCAGCTGCAAAATATACTAAAAGCATAATATTTGTGATTATTCTCTTGTTCTGCAGACAAAACCATGTGCATCTAACACTATGATATAAGATATAAGCAATAAAGAATACCAGATCAATTAGTAAGAACAATTACCTGACAAATATTATATTTACAACATCTTATGACACAGCATCCAACAAAAAGTTATCAGATGCAAGCATAACCATTATAATACATAAATGCTACATGACTGGCTATAATCAATTAATGACCTTCATGTCATTTTAAAAAGTTTATGCAACAACAAAATTGTGATATTGTCAACCTTCATCATAAGATTTTGGTGACACAAGCAACAGTCCGACCATTGCTGCCCCAGATCCAGTTCCAAGCAATGTCACTTTGTCCGGATTTCCTCCAAATTCTCTTATATTCTTCTGTATAAATTTTAGCACGTGAATAATGTCCATAAGACCGTAATTGCCTGGAGAATTATGATCAAGAGTTGACATGAAACCTGCACAGCCAGATAAACTATGATTCATTCAATCAAAAATATAGACAGAGAAAAAAGTTGAAATGGGATAATAAAAATTAGCAACTGTCTAAGTAAAAGAATCTTTACATTTATTCTCCAGTGACCTAGATTTTTTAACAACTTGTGAACAAGCTTAAGTGTCACAAAATCATACACCAAAATAGTATTTTACCATATTTTTCCAACTTCAGTGCACTTCAAGCAAACTGAAGCAAAATTGATATAATTTACATTCTAAATTACACCAGTGTTTTCGTTGAAGTACTGAAAAACTTCCATATTTTTATGGTGAAGCATTTTACTCCAATGTTTGCATAGCGTAGATGGCCAGCACTGAACTATGCACTGTTCTTACAACACAGCAATTTAGCAACTGTAACAAACCTAGAGCTCCTAGTCGATAGTTAGCTGTGACGACCAGAACTTCCTTGTGTGCCAGAAGATGCGCAGGATACAACATCGAGTCACCGTTCTTATAGTTTTCACCCGGTATAACCAGCAAAACCGGATATTTTCGGTTAATGAATTCCGGACGATCTGTTAGCTAGATTTAAACAAAGACAATACACACAATGGCATGATGCACTACAAAATCTGTTTAAGCTATATTTTAGGTAAATAAATAATAAAAACAATTGCAATTTACAAATACAACAAAGTATCTGTATCGTACCCTCTATATGCAGTCAGTCTGGAGCCAAACACTGGACTATGTGCTGAACAAATGACCTACCGGTAGTCATAAACCAGCTGGTAGGATCCACTGCTTTCAGAAACATCCATTTTTACCTTTCCCACTGCAGAGTATCACTGTCCTTTAGCAAGTACATAACTGACTGCAATAAAAATACCCCATCATTACACCATCAAGCCAATTCAGTCCTCGATCTGCCAAGACTAAACAAACAATAACACATAACTTGCAGTGATTCTGTTACTGCAAACTGCAGCATTACAGTGATCATCCACTGATTTACATACTTACTTACTTGCAACATCAAACAACTTTTACATTTGGGGCAAAGATGTTCAGATGCAGACAGTCTTCAGAGTGGTTTCGTGGTGTATAGTACATGTGCTGATAGTTGAACAGTTCTTGTGGGCAAGCATCTCTGTAGTACGATGCATCCCAGTCACGGATTCCCATGTCCCAGTTTGGTCCTGGGTCTTCCGGTGGCTACAACAGCAAAACATGCATTGCCGCATGACAAACCATTAAAAATGCAATAACGACCCAACTTGATGCCATACTATACCATTACTTCTAGGTGGCTGAACCGTGGTTGCTGACAAGTAAGAAACCGGTTCAACACCAAAAATCGCAGACATTTTTCTGCTCACGTTTTGTCATAGACCAGAAACGTGGTGAATTTGGTTCTATGCAGTTTAAGCACCGACTTCTGGAATTTGAACATGTTAACTGCAATATTCACATGGTTACTGACTAGTGTTACGTGGCTAACTATGACTGTGTGAGCCATCTTCTATTATCACTAAACACGACACAAAAAATTCAATGATTATACTTACCGTGCACATGCACGGTCCATATGCGGTCACAAAGTGTTACTTACCATGCACAGATCGCACACGCTTACCGACAACTTATAAGTGAAGAGTTGCGTGGCCACTTTTTGGTTAATGTTGCTGGTATTACTTAGTTATGAGCAGAAAACTAACTTTATAAATATTTGAGGCTGTTTCGGCTAAACCTACAGCAGTGTCGACAACTAAAGATTCTGCTCAGCTGATATTCAGTTTCAAATCATGTCAACCTTTAGGCACAAAAAACGTGCCACTGCCGCCCAAGGAACCATCCAGAGTGTCCTTAAATGACGTAGGCCTAATACTACCCAAGATGTCATACAATCCACTTCAAAAGTTCAGACCGTACACAGGCATGGAAATAAGACCTAACCGCGGCTTCAACAGATAGGCCATGCCAGCTCGCACGATCAAGATCATTTTCTGCACCACATTGGACTGTGCATGCGCATGGTCAATAACACCATGCCAAAAAATGATACCCTTATTACTAACAAGTGAAACAGATACGATAAAATCTGCATCAAAGTTCATAGACAGCATGCACCTTAAACCGCCGTTCGTATACTGGCGGCTTAGCATATGGCACACCAAGGAACAGGTTGATGTATCGGTACGGTTTGTACGCCATGCTGCGACCGAGTACAATGCCGATGTGTGGGATCTCCCGGCGCACCACGTCGTACGGGTAATACGGCGGCAGCATGCAATAGCTGGGCAGGTCCGGCGGACATTCTGGAGCCAGCCATGGCGGCCAAGGCTCATCGGCACCCGACGTACGCTTCTTCCGTGGCTTTTCCCACTGAGGCTCGCTGTGGATCGGATTGTTGGGATCCCACTGACCGCGCACTGGCTCGATCGACGTCTCGAACAAAACTATAACTACTATGACACAGAATGATAAAGAGGGCATTTTAAACAATTAAAAAGTATGTCTAAACGTGTCATCTCATAATCGGCCGTCGTCGTTCGCAGACATCACACAAGTTATTCATCTAGCGCTTCTGAAGTCAACCGACACAGTGCGCTATACAAATTAGTTTATTATTATTATTACCAACAAAGCACACCTTTATACAGGTGATTTGTTTACAATTTGTACGATAGGAAGTAACGCTTATGTAACGTAACGTATTACGCTAAGCAGCTACCAAACTTCAGAGCTGAGAACTGAGAAACAGCCTCGAATCACAAATTTGTACCGCTTGATCCACGACAGACCAGAAGATTGACGAAAATACTTCAGAGCTTGCAGTTTCGCTTATGAGCGTTTTAGTGAGTTCACAGAACGTTATACTTTATTTTGCTACTACAAATACGCTAGGATTCAGTGGACGAATTCCGGACAAAAGGACACTGGACAAAAGGCCATTTGAATGTGTTTACCAAAACTTATGTAAGAAAATTATAGAATAGGTTTATAGTTTACGGTTAAGCGGTATTAAGAGAAATTTATAGCCCCTGTATTGTTGCTTAACAAAATAAACAAAGCAGAGAACAGAACTTATGCCTACATCCAAAGACGTTGACACAGTGGCGGCACAGTCAAACTTCATCTGGTTCGTCCATTTCCAGTATATCTTATCCGTTCCGACTTTTCTTTTTGTATATAATTAAATAGCCGCCAGCAGACAACTTCTCGTCAGCTTTGTTGCTTCTGATAAGTTCGCATTCCATGATTTCTTAACCGACTACAGGGTGGGCCAAAAATGGCACCATTTTTGTACACCTTATAATTTTACCAAATATTAACCGATTTTCGTAATTCTTTCACTGTCAAAATCAATAATTAATTAAATTAATAGACGTGCTGCTGCACAACATCAAACCTTGTAATTGATTGGCTGTTGGTGGCCACATATCCAGAAAGATGAAATTTTATAAAGTTTTTTTGTTGATTTTAATGCATATTTTGTGTGTTCTGTTTTTCCCACGTAGCGCAGAAGCAGATGTTGGGTGAGGTGGGAAACTGAACGGCCATTTTGATGGCCAGTTTTGTCATGAATATGTGTACCAAAAATTATTAAAATTGGATAACCCTTCTTCAAGTTATGGTATAAAAAAATTTGGTGTGTTTTTCATGCCTCACAGTGTATTAACCAAAATACATTTACACAGTGCTAGATATCATCACTCATCAGCAGATCTGAGGCACGTGCTATGATAACTGGTATTACACATATTACATCACACTTGAATGACACAAATAAATAGGAAAAAACACCCAAGAACAACCATCTTCAAAATATAAATTAACTCATCCATCACACGCATCTCTTTGTGGCACTACAACCAACACAACGGCAAGAAATTACATAAATTACAAATCAAAAATGACAAAATCATCAGTTATTGAAATATCTTCAACCATAACCAAACCCAGTTAATAGATTTATTTCGATTAACTGCAAAAATAAAATATGTGATTGTAGCTGTCACAAAAACTAAACGGACGTTTTTGACATCAATTGTACACTGCTACTGTAGACTGCTACACTGACTCTGTTGTACACTGCTGGAACAAAAGTCTTAAAAAGATGCCGAAACAGAAACAAAATACTAAGCCTACTAGATGGCAAGCTCTTGATGCAAAACGTCACCATCTGTATATGCCTCCGGCATTGAGTAATCTCAAAATAGTACTTGGGTCATGATGGGACTTTAAACTCTGTTGACCTTTTGACTGCAAAATCTAATGAGTTCATCTTTGCCCCAAGACGTATTAGCGAGAAAAAATATACGGAAAATCCATTCAATGCTGTCGTTTAAATGTACCCTCTAAAACAGCATATTTACTCTTGCTCTAAGCCAAAATCTAATCACTGCATCCTACTCTATCCTCAGATGTACTACTGACAACAGCTTGTTGATATCTGTTGATACTTATCACATAAATTGCAGACACACGATGGACAAATGCATGAACATGATGCACGCATAAACGTACATGTGGACAGACATGATAGCCACAGGAGAAACCATAGATAGGCCTACCCTCCAAGACTAGCCACAAGCCACACACCTAATGATGACAGAGGCACCTAAATTATTTGGGGAAAAATATACAAACTCAAGCAATTATATGACATACAAAAAAAGCAACAAGTAAAAATTGACAAAAATTAGTCTATTAAAATTTTTTTCCATCAATTACAGTATTGCAAACGATTAACCAAATAAACGCGAGAAACTAAATAAATACAAGTCTAAGATGTATGTTGCAGTGTTGAGTCCCACAAACCAAAAATGCCTCCACCAAATTCTGTTGGGTACATGAATGAAGTTGCTAACATTGAGCTGGGTTAGTACTAAGATGAGTACCATTCACGAGTATATCATCTTGTCATTTAACCCAGCAACAATCAACAGTTTGAAACGAATGACATCAGCAGAAAAAATGATCAGCTAAAGCTTATAAGATAGCAATCACCTTAATGACTAAACGTATGTGTGATTAATGTCCTTTGCTCAAGTTTGCTGACTGACGTTTTGCTTACTGTAGTATTTGTTATATCTGTACTTAAACCAATATTTACTGCACTATTTCTGAAAACCAAGTGCAGCATTTAGAGTACATGTGATTAGACTTTTGTCTGGCCTTTGACAAAACCCACACTAACACGACCGATTTCAGAGAATAAAAATACTCATGTCCTGACAGTCAACTTCCGGCTAATGGCAAGATGCATTCTCTCAATCAGTTCTCTAACTTATCACTTTAAAGTAACTGACAAAGTCTTTCTGCATTATTCACATAAGAGACTGTATGTGATGTAGCATAGTGTTAAAACACACAGAAATCACTAAATTAAATAGCAAGTCACATGATGACATTGGACGCAGAAATCATTCGGACAGGTGGAGGTCCTTGGCGAGCATAGCAGCCGTCACTGGATGCATCTGTAGATGTGTTGCTCTGTAGTTGTCCTGAGCTGCCTGGCGAGAATGTTCCCACTCATACATATCTCTGCCATCCAAACAACAGCAAAACACATTCCTCATCTAACATCTGCCTTCTACAGCCTTCGAAAACAGCTGAATCACGTTTTACACATCCAAAAGCTGCTTCTGTAATGATGCGATTGTCTAGTTAAAATGCAATCATGTATTATAAGCATAGTTTTGAAACCCACTAACAAAAAAACCGTAAAATAATGAAAAACATTTGTAAAAAGATAATTTGCAAAATATTGCAAGAAATGCTACGCAAAAATCATCCCTTACTTAAATGGTAGTGAGAAAAGATAATACCTATATAGTGGACGGACAAATTTCATTCGTCCCTGCTCCGACACAAATTTCAGTGCAAGAGGAACAGCGGCTTCCACATTGGAGCGAATGCATATTCGCAACCATCTGACAACAAATAAACAGCTATATTTATCTATACAGAGTGGGCCAAAAAACGTGGCACTTTTTTATTGTAAATATCTTCGCTAAATGTTAACGGATTTTCAAAATTCTTTCACTGCACAATTCAGTGGACAATTAGCAAGCAATAAGATGGTTATTGAATATCCCACCACATCGTAACTGTGTCGCCACACTACCTTGTAAAATATAAATGTATGGAAAACCAGCAATATTAGGCAGCATGCGTGTTGGTAAATGAAAAACACTTCAGACAAAAACCTACATAATTTGTACGACGCTACACTAGATCCGTTTCTTTGGATATCCGGCTTGTTGAACGATGTGTTTGTTTCTGGCTTTCCTGCCTTAAAGTTGCATTTTTGGACTGGTACACGTTCTTAATAAAAGCCTCGTCACCATTGTTAAATGGCATGTTGCATTACCAGTATGCTGTCACTGCATTAAAAATTAATATTGAGAACAAAATTCTCTGTTTTTGTTTACAAAAATCAGAAGTCTATCTAATACTAAATATAATTTAATTTTCGTATGAAAATTGGTACATTTTTTCAAAAATATAATTTTTGGATATGCATTATAATAATTTTGGTCACTTTTGAACATTGATGTTTTACAAGGTAGTGTAGCAAGCAGTTGAAGCGTGGTGGGATATATAATAATCACATTATTGCAAATTGTCTGCAGAGTGCACCAGTGAAAAAATTTTAAAAATTGGTCGATTATCGGCAAAGATAATGACAAAATAAAGTGCCACGTTTTTATGGCCCACGGTGTACATTCATTATGACAAATGCACACATGAACACGACATCTGTTCGAAAAAATAGGATTAAATAATAAAACATCCAACTTGAGAAACGTTGAAATGTTGGACAACAACAAACTCAACTCCTCATGAAACATTTTGATCGCAAAATCGACATTAAAACGAATCTAAAAGACACTACGATATCTACCAGTGTGCCAACAATACCTGAATTGTATTTCAGAATTTGTTGCAGCATTAAAGTGATACACTTCTTCCAGTCTGGCAACTTTCTCTGACGGCAGAGGTGTCTTGACAAATAGCACATAATCAAGACGTTATGTTAACAAATTGTCCTAAAAAATAGACATAACTGCAAAAACTGCAAAAAGTTTTGCATCATAAGATTCTACGACAAATAAAACTATTCAGCAAAAACATTAGCACAATTAAAGTACACACATAATGGAAAAAATAATCATCACTTCAACAAAACTTTCACAAGTCTAAAGTGTTTTCTTAAGAAATGAAATTGGTGATTGGTGATTGGTGATCGGTGCTGCCACAAGTGTAAGCAAGTAGGCAAATGCAATTTCTGGCTGGGGTGTACAAATGATAATAAAACAACATCAGCAGCCAAGTAAAATCACAAGTGTCAACAGTCAATAGGAAACAACACTGCTTAAGTGTAAAAAAATGCAAACATAATTTTATTATACGCTGAAGACTGTTTGGGCAAGCAACTTAATTAAACTAGAAATTTGGGGCAAAGCCCAATGCAAGTCCGCCCGGCACCCTAAGTCCGATTGGGGGAAAAATTTGAGAGTTGTGAAATTCCCCCAGTGGCAAAGTCATGTGGCCCAAACTCAAATGCATTAGTATTCGCAGAACGTGCAATGTCGACATAAGGTGGGTCAACATGCACACCTATAACTTTTTTGTTTGTGGAGGAAAGTTCACAATTTTTTCTGTGTTCAATGCCGGATAAATTGCCCTTGATAATGCTACTGACCACTTGTCAATATCTCTATGCATTCAAGAGGTACTCACGGTCAAACTCAAAAAGTTGTCCTAAATCGCACCAAATTTTGGACGTTTTTTGCCCTCTAAAATTTTAAGGGGGTGGCGTCCCCCAAAAGTTGTACCCGCGTTAACACCCCAACCTAGAGGCACGTCACGTGGCAAAGTATCATGGGGCTACTCCCACTAACGGCAAAGTTATAAAGGTGCATTTACTAAATTTTAAGCCAATTTTTGACCCCATTTGAAAAAAATGGTAAAGGTGACCCCAGTCCCGGATGGGGGGTGCGCTAATAAGACTTGGTCATTCTCTACCGCGTGTAAAAATTTGACGGCGCAGCACCCCCTAGGGGCCGAAATATGGTCTTCCGAAAAAGGCGCTTCATGTGGGTAAAGTTTCACATCGAGATCTCCAAGGTTACTGGACCAAACTTCACCGATCTTGTTTCGCCTAATGCAGAAGGAATCGCGGTTGATCAAATATTTGTCCGATTTTGAATATCTTCATCCGTTCCGAAATATTCGCTGCCGAACTTTGATATCGTCCAAAATCAGGCCAAATTATGCATGTTTTTGGTCCCTAAATTTTTTAAAGGGTGAGTCCCCCAAAATTTTGGAATGGCATTATAAAATTCAGCCTAGTAATGACCACTGTGCAAAATTTCACGTCGATCGGCCTACGCATCTCGGAGATCTTGCGTTGAAAAAAAATAAATAAACATGTGCGGTAAAACTTAAGTCCGCTCCACAAGCTGTCACTTCTGGGTGGACTAAAAATCATTAAATTTTCACCGTCTAAAGCATAAACTAAAGTAACTATAACAACGACTAAAATAACAATGACAAGTACCATTACTCAGGTAAGTATGCAGCTCAAAAATCAACATATTTATTTATATAAACTCATAATGTCCATTCTGTGTTACTGACACTATAAGTTTTGTAACAAAATTCCGACCCTAACAAATATCTATATCAGAGGTACATGACCAAGAAAGAGAAAATGCAAAAGTAGGTTGTTTAAATAAACACAGAAAATCAAAAGTATTGATAGCAGCAGTTATCAATCGATAAATTGATTGACAATCAATAAATTTCGATCAATTGATCGATTGCTCAATCAATCAAGTCAGTCAGTTAGTCAGTCAGTCAAGTCAATCAATTTCCTTATTAGGCCAAAAGGCAGTACAAACAAATAACAACAAATCATTATACAGATTAATCGGTTGCAGCAGAACCTACATGTTGGAGAAGTAGAGAGAGGAAAGCTTTCTTCTGGTAAGCCGAGAACTGCTCGAGGTCGGTGGGTCTGAAGCGTGAAAGGCTGAGCAAGTCACATTCGTTCCACGAGTCAGCCAACGATGCACAAGCATCAGACAGAGTCCTGTCATAGCTACAAACAATGCGCAATGCAGATCATAAATTTGTACGTTCTCTCAATGACCAAAATTGACAACAAGTTACTCAACAAGCATCGTAAGTTGATGAATTTATACCATTTATGTAATTAACTGAAAACATCCTAACGGCGACTATGAGTGCTAAAAGTTAAGAAGACGCACTGTGGTTTAAACGATGGCATCCCAGGTTTATGAAACCAGTCACTCCACTCCATCTGATCCAGCAACTCTTTCTGAAAATATTAACAAAACAACAAATATTTCTGAAAATTGCTTCAAAGCTCTGGAGCAGCCAATCTGTCAATCTGTGAAACTTACTGCTGCAACAACAGTTTGCTTTGCAGAATGACTGAACCTGTAGTAACTCCCGGGCAAACTGAACTGGTAAAGTATAAGCCAATATAGAAAACTGACAAAAAATATCAAACAAGATAAAGAAGTCAATTTCTACCAAATGGTGAACCCAAAGATATTAAAACATTACAGGAGTACTACAGCACTGTTCATTGTTCAATGCTAAAAATAAAAATGGCATGGCAAACCTTGTCATCAAAGAACTTGTACAGAAACTGTTTCCAGTCGTCGGTGGAAACTGACTTAAATTTAAACTCTTCAATGTATGCCTTCAGAAACGGCTCAAAGACATCTGCAACAACATCAGCAGCGGGTACCACACATGTCGCATATTGTTTTCTTACAAACAAAGTAAAAATGTCAAAACACCCAGATCCATATCACAACTTAACTTTGATGTTAAGTTAGATGTCGGTCAGTAAGTAAAGAGACATGTACAGTGCAACAAAAAGCCAGCTAAGCCGAGTTACACTCACCATGGATTTCTAAGACACAAGCTGGTACTTCACCCCACCAGGCCACCATTTGAACATGCACATTCTAGCTTTGCTAAAAATATCTGTAGAATCATTTGGAAATGTAGTTTCTACAGGCTGTAATATCGAAGCAGTGAATGCACAAAAACTGTATAAAAATGGTAATTAACTACTTCCAGCAATCAGTAACAATGTGACATTTTATGCGCCATTCTATAGTTCTATAATATTAGTTAGAGTGTACTAAAGTGTGGGTTAAGTGTGCATAAAGTTCTTTATAAGAAACCCCGCCCAAAGCTATGGAGCATCACCAGCCATACGGAATTATGGCACACAGTGTTAGCTACCACCTAACACAGGTAAATGTGGCCTGCTTTAACCTCAGCTAGGCATGTTGCTACTCAATTTAAGTACACTGGAAGAATAGAAGACTACATTAATCTCAGGCTGGGTGGTTGGTTACGTAGTATACCAGCTCAGTCACCCATCCAAGTGGTAATGTGTTATGTACTGAGACAAAATGTGTTATGTACTGGTGTTATTCACTAACCAACACCAGTCGATAATGCAAATATGCTACTGACCTGCTCCACCAAGTTTCTGCTCCAAATACATGAGCAAATTGGAGCCCTTCTCGTAGGGCACTATTGAAAAGGCATCATCCGGATCTACTCCCTTTAACTCAGGTACAAGGTGAGTGTATGGCTGTTGTATATAGCTGATCTGTACACAGCACACACAGCACATGTTTACATTCAGATGACACTTCTTCTCTCTCACACAATAAAAACAGAAACACAACAATCTAAAAAAATAATTGTACAGATGACTAAAACATGCCCCACTGTGGTCAGCCACCTTGTCGTGGTGGTGGGGCTTTGCACCGATGGATGACCCGAAAGATTTCTAAAATCTGGAGGCGAGGAGCTAACCAAGAGCTGACCAAACCCGTGAGAGCAGATATGCTACACGTTACCAGTGCTTTTGTGCTGGTTTTGGCTTTACAGCCAACTACGGCTTCACAGCCGTTTTTAACGGCTACACAGCCGCCCATGGCTTTATAGTCATTACAGGTCTGTAACCTTATGGTTACATTTGGGAAAGCGCATTGGGCCGAACTGACACAGCATCAGCGCTAGGCAGGTGTAGCAGCGTGCGCACCCTGGAGGTAAGGTAAGGTCAGGTAAGACTAAAACATGACGATGACAAAAATGTTGGCAATGATGATAATGACGATGACTGGTGTTGATGCAAAATAAACAGATAAACAATAATCTACCAATTATGAAGAGTATTTCAAAAAGAAATATGTGTCCATAAGCCACAATCAACAAGGCATTACAGTCGCAGACACAATGTGTAAAAAGTAGCCATAAGTCAGCTAGGAAAATATTAAGCATGGGTGCAATGGTGCACTTATGGCACCATGTGCTTGACCCCCACCATTTGGCACTTAATATTGAATAATATTAATATTGAATAACATACATTTAAGAAACTATAGTTTTGCAATGCACACATGGGCCATGAGCGCAAAATAATGTTTGAACCAGGGGTGCATTTAGGATTCCATGCATACTTTGTATATGGGTATCCTTTCTACACGGGTATATATATTTTGAGGTGTACATTTTCAAAAGTGTTTAAATATGACCCAGGCGCTGGGCCCAGATATGATATGCTGATAATATAAGAGGAGTAAACCTGGTTGCGGAGTTCTGTCCATCCATCGAGAGCCAGGAAATGACGCAGCTGCTCTCCAAACATACGACCTGCAATCTTCCGCTCAATAAACACTGTATGACCTTCGTTCAACCTGCTCACACGTTAAAAGAACTAAAATGCATTTTGATAATCGACCCACTGACTGAATAACCAACTGACCGACCAATCAAATTAAATCAAAACCCACTTATACATCACCGTATGTTGTGAATGAATCAGCAGCATGTGGTAGTGAATAGTAAAACCGAGTGTTCACGTTTACTATAGCCAATAGCAAACAGTTTGGTTTTTAAACAACAATAAAAATCGCCGAGATGCTGGACAAATCTACAAGTATATAACAGTAAGTACAACATGCTGTGTGTATCAACGCAAACATATTTTGAGATAAAAGTGTTTGAAGCATTCCCCTGCTTATCCTCACAACTGGGTGAACCACTAAATCTGTAATGCATGGCCAATATGATACCACAACTATGCAAAAGTCCAAAACTACACTGTAATCCAGTACCAAGTTACAGTGCTTGGTCAAAGAGGTACAGTTGTTACGAGACAGAAAGATGGCTATTGTGACTTGAAGAAATAAGAAAAGCCCAGCTAACGCAAACGGGACGCACGACAGTGGTGCATGTTTCAAGGCCCACTGCAAACAAATCTAAGCTCATCGATCCAGCAACTGACATTGGTACGATGTATTTACATATGGCAGATGGCGACACTGTCTCACGTGAATGCTGCCAATCTTGAAATGTGTGTTGCAGCCCAAAATCGCCAAAAATCCATAAAAACCCCTATTTTTGTGTTCAAGGTCATCCAAGGTCATTGATCTTGGTGGCAATCGAAAGCCAGTGTATGACTTCCTATTAGTAATTAACAGTAACCTAAGCCCTATCTCACACCGTTATGGAGATACAGTGACTTATTTGCTAAAAATCACAAATTTTGTTCACCCCCTGTCATTTAGCGCCCTCGTTCAGGGTGACCCCCTTCAAATTTATGAAAAAGCTTTACGGTTCCTAAAACTGAAGTCTTCCGAGAAGCCAAGCGAAAATTTGGTAATTCTAGCTTGCACCATTTTTGACTGATCTACCCGTGTAACAGACGGACGGACGGACAGACAGACAGACAAACGGACAGAATTGCGATGGCTAAGATGCACCATAGCAGTACCTGCTGTCACGTGTAAAATCTACTGGCTTGACTTCATAATGATAAATAAAAAACAACACCTACCTGATAGAGATGTAGATCTATTTTGGTAAACACAATGTTTAAATCACACTTGAACACTGTAACAGTATGCTACAAAAATCACACAAAATTCACATCAAATGAAACAAGGCTTTATTGTACAAACCAGAAATGCTCCCAATTCCTGTTGGTTACAAGATTTCCCATCCAGCTGTGTGTGATCTCATGAGCAACAACAAATGCTAGAGAACGATCACCAGCCTTCGAACACCACACACTCACATAAATACTCATCTCTGATATTTGCAAACAATCTCGTATGTAACAGCTAAACAAATAGAAATCATACATAATGTAGATTTAAATTAAAGCTTCTAAAAACTAGAAAATAACAGTTAATTTGCAAAAGAAGTAACAGCTAATTAATCATTAATTTTGATTAAAAAATAAACTGCAATCATTGTACACAAACACATGTTTCTCCTTAAAATCGTCATCGGTTAGGGATACTCAGCCAACAGTTATCACAAATTCTGCAAGACGCAATCAGTAAGTATAGTATGGAAGGTTAACATAATACGGAGAAAGTGACGATAATTTGTTTACGATATATACCACTGCGCTAAAAGTCCCTCTTACAAACATTAGCAGGGATACCTCGAATATACTCCACAATGCTTTCTTGGAAATGTGGCTCTAAACAAAAAATGTAATAATTTAATTTTCTTAACTGTTGAAACTTCCAATGATTAATTGTGTGCTTAATCATTAATTTGCACAGTTCTAGTCAAAATGCAAGAAGACATCAGAGCAGACAACTAATAATAGGAATAATGCAAATTATAAACCCAATAAAAACATACCATATAACTACTTACAATGCAGGTGGGAGTGACGAATGTTAGACACGGATTTTCCATTCCTCCATACGGAAAAGACGGAGGCAATACAAGCAGGTCGTAAATACCCCAAACATATGGACCCAACATGCTTTCTGCAGTCGACAGCATTTTCTCCGTCTAGTAACAACAACATGTTATACTATTAACAAGCTAACCTACTAATTTAATCTCCTACTGATAATTAGAGCTGTCAAAGCGTTAATTTTTAAAATTTTTAAATGCTAGCACAGAAATCTATTAG
>Ga0209671_1000123_pt1 | contig 36946 bp, 33 predicted proteins | sample WorMetHERISLAND2_2_FD_187401 | JGI IMG/M metagenome (GOLD analysis project Ga0209671, IMG submission 187401) | Marine gutless worms symbiont microbial communities from Max Planck institute for Marine Microbiology, Germany - Olavius geniculatus... | ecosystem: Host-associated > Annelida >...
GTGTTATCTAGTCCACATCTCAGTCACTGTCTTAAAAATAACATACCAACTTTTTGAATTTGACTGATTGCATGTATGTTGGGAAAAATTAACTTCAGTCCATTGCTTCATTCTTGAGTTATAGTTTTACTTGCGGGAGGTTTGGCACATAATAATAATAATAGTAGTATTGATAATAATAATATTCGCAGTTTTCACACATTTGTGGCATGATTTTCCCCTGTAAGTATAAATAGAAAAAAGAAACTTTAAATTAGAAGTTGAGGAACATTAAAACAGGCGACATATTGTTTATGATGTAATAATTGTACTGCAAATGTTCTCTGATGATGATGATGATGATGATGATGATGGCAAAAGGTTCACATTTTAGTCAGACATGTGCTTAGTCTCTGTCAGATAAACTATATACTGTGAGAAAATATTGCTAGTCCAATGCCGGATAATAACCTTAACAAAAATTATGGCGGCGTATAAGTATAAGTGAGAAAATTGTATAGGCTTGAATCTAAAGGCTTCAAACGAGTGCAAACTTTGAGATGAAATCTGAGTCATTTGTGTATTTGTGGGTTGCAGTGCCACGGCCGGTGGTGACGACATCGGCGTTTGATGTGGTCTATCCACAGGAGTCCAGTCGAACGTCTGCGTCCGGTGCTAACCAGACGCGGTCGACGACAGCGTCAGCTGGGTCCAGGTGGACGGATGACGCTCGGACGCAGGTCTCCACGTCGACCTCGTTGTCGTCTGCTCCCACCCCCGCTGAAGCGTTCTGTGAGGCCAGGGTCTTTAGGAACGTACACTGGCCACGTACACCCGCCGGCAAGACGGTCGTCATGAAGTGTCCCAACAATAACAACAGTCAGTCACTTTTCGTCTTCTGTCGTCTACATCAAATCGGAAACTGTCTTAATAGCGATTTTCTTGTTTGTTTTAAAGTTGTGATGCTGATGTTTTTTGATTGATTTTTACGCGCGAAAGCAGCTAAAGCTTTCAGCGCGTCGTAGCCATCGCAATTCTGTCCGTCCGTCTGTCTGTCACACGGGTGGATCAGTGAAAAGCGGTGCAACCTAGAATCACCAATTCTTCACCATCGGTTGCCTGGAAGACTCTAGTTTCAGGAACCGTAAAGCTTTTCCATAAATTCGAAGGGCTCATCCCGAACGAGGGCGCTAAATGAGGGCGGTGGGCAAAATTTGTGATTTTTGGTCAATAAGTCGCTGTATCTCAGTAACGGTGCGAGATAGGGCCTCGGTTATTATTAATCACTAATAGGAAGTCGTACACTGGCTCTCGTTTGGCGCCGAATTCAATGACCTTGAATGACCTTGAACACCAAAATAGGGGGTTTTGTGGATTTTTTGGCGATTTCGGGCTGTGACACAAGTCTATATCATTTACAAGGTGGTGCCACGGAACTGTTGTTATGCGATCCAGATAGAGAATTTGGTATTTGTATATAAAGTTAGCGTGAACACCCCAATTTTCAGCTTAACTACTGAACAGGAACTGCTATAGGCTTTCGCTTATCTCGTGAGCATTAGCTCAAATTTCTTGTTTAAAATACATGTACGTGCATTTGCATGGACACCGGGACACGGGTCGTGACGTCAGACCGTGTACGTATGTGAATTATATTAGCCCATTGCGGCGAACTGCGACACTAGGCTACCAATTGCACATATTGCCGCGGTACAATTATGTGTTCGGCTGCTGTATACTGTGGCCACCTGGGGCTCACGTCTCCCCTCCAGTATAGTGTTCTGTCCTTGCGACCGGTCACAACTCACAAGTTCCTGCAGTGCTAGAGGTATATAACGTTCATGGTGCATCTGTTTAGCATTAGTCGCTCTGCTGTCGTTTGACTTGGGCGTCATACGGATGTATATGCAGTAAGACATAAATGACGTCATTCCGGCTTAACAGCGGCTGTTTCACAACCCCTCCGCCGGCTTCCCGGCCTGGGTGCGTGAGTCATCATAATTGGCTTTAATCTTTTCTTACCGAGCGATCGGTGGCCGTTAAACAAAAGGCGGAAGATTGATTATCCAGTTTTTATTGGTGTCTTCACCTCGTACAGTGGTACCAGTTGCTCTGCTTTTACGTCTGCGAACGTTTTTAGTCATCGGTTTTATCTCCGCCAGCTTTCGAGACGGATGTACGTTGTACAATTGCAGTGATACTGGGTCAACTGTCAGCCAGCTGGCTTGATGGAGTAACGGTATGGTGTTGGACTTACCATCGAAAGGTCGTCGGTTCCATTCCTGGTCGGGTTGTTATCAAGTAGTTGCTACTTAGATGGGTGACTGTCTGCCGGAGTGGTTGGGGTTGAACCCCTGTAGCTCATTGCAGCGACCCCCCCCCTCGAGTATGGCCATTAATTTCCTGTTCTGAACAGGTTCTGTCGATCCAGACAATTTTATGCAGTGAACCCACATAGACTACAATGTGAAGCGAGCGAGTGCGCTTCGAGTTCAGGCTTTGTAAGTGAGTGACTAATTGCTATGGTCAATTAAATCTCGATATGAAACTCCCGTATATTCCAAACAGGAGTTCTGCAGAATAAAAAAAACCTGCGTGACCTGTGGAGGTTGGAACTGATTAGCTGAATTGGCATTGCGCTGTACCTGGGGCTTGAGCACGCCATGCACCCGGGGCAACGTGTTGAGACCGGTCGTGTCTGCTCTGTGTCTGCAATCCACTTAATTTAATTGCTGCACTCGGTGACACTGGCTCTACACAACAGATCCAGTCAGTCAGTCCTGCAGTCCCCCTCATTGGATGCCGGCATCCGTCCCATTCCTATTGTCCAGACTCCAGATGGGCTAGTCCAAGGACATCTTCCATTCTAGCTATTATGAAAATCTTCCTGGCTAGTCATTAGAGCACTGGACTCGAATAACTCTCGCGTTGAGCTTGGCCGCACGCATGCTATTTGCAAGCAACCTCCAGCAAGTTGCTAACCAACTTTGTGTTTCATATTTCATATTTATGGAACCAGGCATGCGCACAAATATAAAACAGTATAAAAAAAACAAGAACCAGTTTAGGTCAACTCAGCCTCCTACTCTCAGCTCGATGGGAAATTAGTAACTTACGGGCCACGAAGTGAAGGCCTAATGCTAGCTAGTGTGGCTGATTTAAGCGGTGGTGGTATGTCTGCTGGCTGCACCACGAGTAAATCACGCCAGAAGATGTGTCCATTTCATCAGTATACTGTATATGTTGGACTATATCTAAAATATTCCAGACGTGATGTATTATTTAAAGTACTTCTTTGTTATTTTGTCTGCCCAGCTGATCTTCTCTATTCGTTTTCAAACCCCTATTTCAGTGGCTGCTAGTCTTTCGCTGGCATGCTGAATCATTGTCTGCGTTTTTGCTTCATAAGCAGCAACGTTTAGCAAAGTAATAGGATATACATTTTGCATTTTCTGGCTAGTCTTGCACTGATGAAATGTTAGCTTTGCTTATTTGTTACTAGAGTAAACTAACTTCTGCATTCCAGCATTTTATGTGCCTAAATTTGGCCACAAATGACAAAAAAACTACTTAATATCAAAACGGGTGAAATGAAGACAGCGAAAGCACTGCAGCTGGTACAGGTAAAAATGCCAAAAAAGACTAGAACTTTATTGCCTATTGACTTCTAGTACACTGTTCACGATGAGACTGATGTTGTGTGTCGTTTGTGGCAGTCTATGGAGCGTCGTGGCATTGTTCATCGTACCCTGTCACGTGGGCTGGTCGACCAGACTTCAGTCGATGTGTTTCTAGTCCAGTTCTTGACATCCACGGCATGGTACGTTACGTTACGTTACTTTACGTCATTCATTCTACTGATAGGCAACAATGGCAAGGACATTTTCTTCTTCGGTCACGTCTGTCAAGTAGTTGAGAGTTGGTTCTGTTACTATTGAAGTTAAAGACAACATTAGATGGCATATTTTTAGCATATCTTTTGTGCTTTGAATGGTGTTGCTATTTATCTTGCCTGCACTGTGTTGATGCTATTGACTTTGTGATGGAAAAGGGAATACCAATGTAAATTTTCAACAGTTCTCAAATACTGAGTAACTCTACTAGTAGAGTCGACCATTGGAACAAAGTCGACGTTAGTGGTAATTGCTGTGGTAGTATTTGCAGTAAACTAAGCTTTAAGGAGCGACACCAAATCGAAACGCAGGTCTGCAAATTTTAGCTGGAATGAGTGAATGTTATGAAGTGATGTTTTCATAACTGTTGTTGTTTTAGATCTTGACTGCCCTGCTGTCATGAAAACTTAACGCTGATTAATACATTACATAGCCTACTGATTTATTATTTTCTGGGCCTACAGTTTCTCACAGGTCACATAATTTCAAGCCACAACATTTCGAGCCAAGCTGTGTATTTAGCTAGGCGTACTTGCCAGATAATTTTTGTTTCCATTGAATTATGCTGACCCCAGTAACAAAGGACTCCTGCATGTTTTTGGCTGTCTGATATAGCTATGTTGCGGTTCAAGTTTACTGGATGGCATTAAGTGGCCTAATTCGCATTTGAACATCTCATTACTTGCATCTCAGAATATAGGTACAACGTACATCAAACACTACACTGAGTACAGGTAGTTTGCTATTTTTGTAGCTTCAAGACTCGAGTGAGCAGTATACGTCTGAGAAGCTGAGGGCAGTGGCAGACGAGCTGACTACAGTGCCGATGATACTGGATGAGGTGACGTTTGGAGGCGACATTGAGGCAATCACGTCGGCGATGAAGGAAGCTGTCAGTCAAGTTGAAGAACACGTTCACAACGTGACCGCCACCAATGACGTCCATCTCACCAACAGCATCAATGATGTGAGAGACTTTAGCCTTGTTTCCACCCAACGCAACCCACACAAGGAACTACGCAACACACGCAGTGGACGCAAGGGATGCGACGGCCAAAACTCAAAGATAAAAGCATTGTCTATTCTTCCGTTGCGTTCGTTGTGTTGAATGCGTAGCGTGCGTTTCATTTGGTGAAACCACCAGGCTTTCGTTAATAGCTGGTTGATTGTCATTTAACTGTCAATTAACTAGTCATTTATTACACCTGTATAATGAGAAATTTGTATTAGAAGATCAGTTTTAATATAGTGCTAGAAACAGGCAGTAAGAGTGCGAATGTGGAATAAATAAGATAGATAACCTGGGTGGCCAGTAGATGATGTGTTACACTGTATGTGTTGAGCAGGCGGTGCTTCGTACAAGCAGTTTTCTGTTGAATGACGATCAGTCGGAGTCATGGATGGACCTGCCACAAGCGACCCAGTCAGAGACGGCAACTCGCTTGTTGTCGACCGTGGAGGACAGCGCTTTCCAAGTAGCACGCACATGCAATGAGCCTAAAACAATCATCAACATTACGCTCAACATCGGTAGCCCACATTTCTCTCTTCTTACGATTACTTCCAAGGTAGTTGAGGGGATATGGCACATGGTTGAGGGGATGTTGGAAGCAGTAGCAATATTTAGTCGTTTGGTGTCTTGACCTGTCGAGTGTGCATCAAAAGGGCATCCTGTCTGTAAAAGCAGCACCATAAAGGTTTTTAAAAGTTTAAAAGTGTATACTTTCACAGATTGAGTTACTCATCATCATCATCATCATCATCACGGGCTTGCTCCAGACCAGAGCGTAGCTGTTTCCATGAGCTGCCTTTACTGTTTTCAATCTTGGGCGTGTCACTATGCCGACTTCAGTCCATGGTTGAGCGGCTGAAGGTCAGCTTCCAGAGTTCGTAACCAGGTGTGATGTGGACGTCCTGGGTGGCGCCTCCAGTCTTTGGGGAACACGCGAATTGACGTCTGCAGAGTTCTGAAAATGTCCTGCAAGTCGCCCTTCCTTGCCACATGACTGAAGAAATGGAGTCCTCTAGTTATCTAGCTTGCAGTGAAATAGTTATTTCATATAATGTGGTTTCGCTATATCCTGTAACATATACATAGCTTGTGTAAGTGTATCTGTGTTCGTGTGTTTCAGTGGTTGAGGTGAACGTGGTTGATACAAGTGCCAGTGCTGAGGTGGAGGATGTGACGTTTCCAAGGCAACGGGATCTCGCCAGGCAGAGGTCATGGAGTGCAGGTGGAAACTCCATCCGGCTGACTGGCGACACCATCCGAGAACTTGGTGCTGATGGTAGGTACTTTTACTTATATTAGTCAATTAACAGTTCACTCTCATCTCTTATCACATGGAATGTGTAGCCAACTAACCATAGCGTAGTCATTAACGATGGAGAAACACTGTTTGATGGGCTGCTAATGCATGGTGCATCGTCATCGTCGCAGCGGCAATAAGCCGAGTGAGTCAAATCACTAAGCGCATTAGAGGTTTTTTTTGCAAGAATGCACTATATAAATCTACTTTTGACATTTTGATAGTTGACATTTAGTGATTTTGTACAGTTTACTTTAAATATAATAAGCTCATGAAGTGACAGATTAATGTGATTGCGTACCATCACCAATTATGGCTCATTTTGTGGTAAATAGCGCAAAAATGGTAATAAGTTGTAGAATTTTAATGAGGCTTTTTATAACTTTGAACTACAGATTGCATTGATCAGTTGTTAGTATGGGTGCAAGAAACGTTAAGTCTGGAAAACCAGGAAATGTGCACAGAGGGAGAATTTGAAAATGTCGAGAATTTCAAAGCAGTGAGGGAAAATTGAAAATTTGGGGAACAACAATACCATATTAATAGATTGTTCTATGCATGAAACTGTTAAGCACTGTGTATTGTTTGCAGGGCTGGCGAAGATCATATTCGCCACATACTCAAACCTTGAGCAGTATCTGCATCCACAGAACGATGCACCATATGCAGCCAATGACGTGCGGCCCAAGAGCGGTCCAGTGGCACCTGTGGCTCATCGACGTTATCCAACCACCGACAGAAGCTTTGTCGAGTGGCAGCCGGAGGACAGAATTTACCACGACAAAGGTGATCACGAGGAAGAACGGTCAGAAGAGAAAGAGAAGAAAGTCGTAGAAACAAAGATTATCTCGGCTTCAGTTGGCGGACGACAAGCAGAGAAAGTGCCGCTGAAAGAACCAGTTATCTACACTTTGGAACACAAATCGGTAACTAATTTTCTAAATGTTGTCATCTCAATTTGAGAATTTATTTGCCCTGCTGAGTTTTTACCACTACCAAAGTGAATTGACAAAAGAGGTTATGTTTAGGTTAAGTTGACTTTTATCAGCTGCCCATTTTCTGTGGGGTTTTAGCTCTTTGACCACTTCTAACCTTAGTGCTATAATTTTGCAGTATGTTTTATTTTTCTTTTTTCTTTTGCATTGTTTGCAGGTTGTATGCTGTAAATGTGCATTTTTTTGTTCTGCAGGACATTAACGTGTTCAACCCAACGTGTTCATTCTGGGAATACTCAGAAAAGTATGTGCTTTTTATGATTTTTGGTGCAAGTTAAAATGTAAATTTTTACTGTGCTTTATATACATTACATAGTATCTGATTATTCATATAGCTATTTGTCTGTCAGTGACATTACTCAAAAAATCATCAACGGATTTTGTTAACATTTTCAGAGAGTTGGGGAGAGTCTGAAGTAAAAGTGATTAAGTTTTGGTGCCAGAAGTCATTTTTGTGCGATATTGAGTCAGCAGGCAGTGGAGTTTGCCAGGTTGCAGCGCTGTTTATTGTCTCATAGAAGCTGTAGGCTTATAGCTTTCTTAGCAAAGACTTGCACTTTAGATGTGCGAACGTGGATGTGTTCGCTGAGGGGATACGCTTCTGCAAGCATTTTGCGGACGCAGTCACGGATGCGAATGCAATTTTTGATGTCTTTGTGGATGCGGACACTCTCTGAAAAAATTTTTTCACTGCAATGTCCCTGTGCTCTAGCAACAACAATACTACATAATTCCAGTTGCATTTGCAGTTTTTTTGCACATGCCACGTTGTTAAAGGCCGGCCCTGGGTTCCAGTATATTTTAAAGATTGTCACTGTTGCTGATAGCGTGGACGTGAACGGAGGACAGCTTAGGTTTGCAGATGCAGATGCAGACACTACCCTGGGATGCAGACACAGACCAAAAATTCCAGGATCCACACATTTCTGATTTGTACTGTCCAAGTGCTTCTGGTTACTGTGTGTCAAATGTGGTGTATTTGTCAGGACGATGTCCGGCCAGTGGTCGACGTTCGGCTGTCGACTTGTGGAAACTAACGTCACTCACACGACTTGTGCTTGTCAGCATCTCACTAACTTTGCCGTATTGATGACCGTCGTTCCTACTCCGGTATGCTGCACTTTTCAGTGCTGTGTCCATGCCACATGTAGGAGGACATTGTGAATTGGTGTCAGTTAGATTTGACTAAGTGACAAATCTAACAAATGCAGGCTAAAGGACTGCACACCAAAGTGCACATGGGTCATGAAGTAATGGTCACAGTTTTCGTTCAACAAGCATCATTTGGTTTGATGATGGAATCCACAGTTGAAAGAGAAAGGGCTACCATTAGGATGCTATAGTGCATAAAAATAAGGCAAATAATTTTAGCAAAAGAATATAGATAGTAGATACTGACTGAATTTTGTTTACAGTAATGTAGCGGATATATAGAAAAGTATTATTATTATCATCTCATTATTTCTTCATTGCCAGACGATTGTCTGGCTGTCTTTGTTCATAATGATCACATAATACTGTCAGTGATTTTATGATGTGTTATCGTCATGTAATGAATATTTCCTATTTGCTGTGATTTGTTTCATCAGGTGTCGAAGGTGCATGAATTCACGCTGTCGTTGATCACTTATTTCGGCTGTATTCTTAGCATAGTTTGCCTGGCTGCTGCGTTCATCACATTCTTTGCGTTCAAGTAAGTATAGCTATGATATCATGGTTTATGTAGCTTTCATGTAGCTGGACCAACTGGCTGGAATTACTTCCCATTAATTTTTTTACGATCACCTAACAGTATAGAAGCATAATCAGAATAGCAATTTTATCGGATGTCTTCTTTGCTGAAAGATTGTCTAGTAGTGCCTTGTTACTTGAGTGTTGTTATATGTCTTAACTAAGTATGTAAGTAACTTTTTAGATTGCACAATGTTTGCAAGACATTCACTAAATCTGAGACACAAGAGATAGGTTTTTGACAGTCTTTGGTACTGATATGTACGTTGTTACCTTTTCTGACGTTAGATTGGGACTAAGCTTGGTACGAAATACCCTACGAAAAATTGTCAGGTTAGATGACAACAGACACTACGAAGTTGTGTTGTTTGCATGTTAGGAACCTGCAGGGAGATCGCAACACGATTCACAAGAACCTCGTGGCGTCACTGTTTGTTGCTGAAGTCGTCTTCCTCGTCGGCATTATTCAGTTTCATCAACCCGTGAGTGACTATTGCTGTTGATAACTGTATTCAGGCTGCATCATTTGATCTTGATTAATTGTAGCTGACTCGGAGGTGCTATGGTAGATCTTGTACTGTCTGTTTCATGGTTATGCATGTTCAAACTGATGGCAAGCTGAAGCTGTGATATCAACAGCTAATAATAATAATTTTCAGCAGTACAGCTGCAGGAGACTTGAGTTACAGGGACGAATTGGAGATTGGATTAGAGTAGATTCTAGATTGAAGACACACTGTTACTTGCAGGCATTTAGACCCAGTAATTGTTACCCATAATTCTGGATTTTTGACACACAGCCATTATATGAGCTAGATATTATTATTTTAGCCCTTCAGTGCTCAATTCCTAATTATATATTAAATTACCGATGATGTATCTGTTTTAGATGCTGTGTTCCATCATTGCGGGGATCCTGCACTTTGTGTTTCTGGTGACATTTGGCTGGATGTGTCTCGAGGGCATTCAGTTGTACGTGATGCTGATTGAAGTGTTTGAGGTGGAACGTTCACGCATCAGATGGTACTACGCAGCTGGCTACGGTATGCTTTCAGTCAGGTCCATCGAGAGCCACAGTGGAGCCCGGGGAAACATTTTTATGGGGCCCCCCAAACATTTTTGTGGGTCCTCTCTGGGGGGAAAATTTTGGAATTTTGTTTTGAAAATGGTGCATTCTGGTGTACTTTATATTTCTAAGCGACGCCGGGGCCCCTCAAACGTCACAGGGCCAGGGGTAGCTTACTGGCCCTGTGACATTCTCTCGACGGGCCTGCTTTTATCGATCATTTCACGGTTTTACTAACTCACTTGGTTCTGCCATCAAAGACGTCATTTATATCTGTGTGTATCTAAGTTATGGTAACTCTAAAAACATACAAACTGGGGTTTTTTTATTATGCCAGCTGGCAGCATGATTCTCTGTCAATTTTTTTGTTTCTTTGAGACCCCTGATTACTTCCAGTACCTGGTAGTTAAGTGTGTCTGAGTGAGAACGTGATATGTATGCTGTGTTGACAGGCATACCTGCTATAATTGTTGCAATATCTGCTACAGTTTATCCCGCTGGATACGGCACAAACAACCAGTAAGTCACCATTTTAGACTTTTTCAGGCATGATTGGACTGCTTTTATATGTGTGTGTATGTTTTCTTTTTGTAGTTCTTTTTTATTAATTTTTACTGTTATTTAATCTACAGGACTAAGCTGAATACTTCTTTTTTAATCTCATCTTGTGAAATGTGTGTTCTTATTAAGTTATTTTTACTGTTTTATTTGTTTAGCCAGCTCATTTTTCTGCACAATTACTTTAGTTTATGTACTCCTGCTCTCAATTTCTGAATTTAAGTTAATTCCTAAAACTAAAAGTAAACTTTTGGGTAATTGTTTTGGCACTACTTTTACAGGTCAGAAGCCTTTCCAGTTACTCAGTCAGCATCATTGAAGCTTTGAAGATGATTATTAATGAATGAGCATAGTAAATATAAGCTTAACAACTGAAAAAGCATTATTTGGTTGAAGCACCATTTGGTTTAAATGATGTTGTCATATAAGATGGGTTTATGTTACACCAATGACTGACTCACATAACTTTGTGATTGTTTGGTTGTGTCTCATAGCTGTTGGTTGACAACTGAGCGTGGCTTCATCTGGGCATTTGTTGGACCCGTCTGTGCTATTATATGTGTATGTATATCATTGCTATAATAACTGTGTAGTATGCACCATAGAACACTCAATCAGCTGCTGTTTGACCTGTGAATCATCTGTGAGTCACCTGTTTGTCAAGACTTGACATGAAATCATCATCATAATCACCTTCGTAGAGTGGTTTAGTGTGGCCTGAATAATAGTTAAAATTTTTTAGGACTGTGACAGTCAAGTGTCTGGTAAGTAGGTCTGAATGCAATCAATGGAATATAAAAATTTTAAGATGCTGCGTGGAGATAGCTTAATATTAAAGCATTTCAGTCATACGATTGTCAGATCTGAGCCATGTATAACAAGGCTAATGTGGAGACCAAGACTGATGGTTCAGAGGTAATATCTCAAGGAAAGCACTCTGTGCTGTCAGTTTTTCTAGTTGTTTGTTTGATATATGCTTTAAATTATTGTTACTTACTTTCATGTACATCCTTATGCATTAGTTACTACTGCTAGACTGTGCTGCTGCTGCTGATGATGATGATGTGATTAGGTGAACATCATTATGTTGTCGATGGCAATGTACATCATGTGTCGCCATGCTTCGGCTGCTGCTTCCAGCTGGAAAATGAAGGAAAAAGGAAAACTGGAAAACATACGGTAATATCCACTGCCATAGCTTGAGTGTATTTAATTTTTGCTGTTGAAGCATGTAGTTTTTGTCTGGCCTGTTAATAGCATCAAAGAATACATTGCAGTTTTAATTTAAGCACAAAATGTAATTGTAAGTTTGTTGCCTGTGGAGTATGAGTTTTTGTTGCCATTTGTTGAGTGATAAGAAAGGCATCTCGTTGCAAGAAATTCTACTCAAAGAATTCAAACATACTCTAGAAAAATTTCCATTAAACAGATTTTGAAAAAAATTTAATGTATTAATGGGGTATAGCTGTGCACCAAATGCCTGAACTTCTCAGTGGTTGATGTTAAACTGTTGTTTGTGTAGATTTCTTTCGGTTGTTGAGGCACTGAATGTTGTTGTGGTGCAGTACATTTATACATTGTCTGAGATGCATTTTATTTACATCTCCGATAATGGTTATCACTGAATTGTTGGTGATGGAATGGCATTTGGTGCATGTAATAAGTCTTTGTCATCAACAGTTCTGAAAAGTTTACTTTCTAGCAATCTGGCGTACTTTTCAGTAAATTTGTAAAATTATACATTTTTTTGTGCATCAGAGAAATTAAAATCAGTACCAGTTTAACGTATGTGATGAACGTGGCAGGTCGTGGATCAAAGGAGCGATCGTGCTCATTGTGCTGCTGGGTCCTACCTGGGCGTTTGGTCTGTTCTACATTAACACCCATTCCATCATCATGGCTTATCTCTTCACTATTCTCAACAGTCTGCAGGGCGTCTTCATCTTTGTCTTCCACTGCCTCATGAACGAGAAGGTTAGTTGTTTGCCGGCATTTTTGTGACATAATTTTGAAATATTTCTGCACTGATGTGTTGTGATTTTGTCATATGCTGTAGCCTGCAGAAATTAGTTTCAAGGAGTTTAAGCAGTTGCCGAGCGACCTTGTTCATGCGCAAGATCGCAGCACGTTGACTAAATGTTAAGTCGATCATTGAAATCATACGTAATAATGCACTCTATAATAGTTGTGGGCAAAACACTCCCATGGATGTTGATAGTATAACACAAATAACCAGCCTTTGCAGGTGCTGAGTTTTCCAACAATGCCATGACTTGATTAGTACTGAGCAGAACAATCATCAGACATGGAAACAGTATAAATATTTACAAATTGCGTCAGTGACCAATCTGTCGCGCCTGACACCAGCAGTCAAGAATAGCAATGATATGATGCTTATCACTGTAGAAGCTAGCTAGCAAGTTCTTGAAGTGCCGTTTAAAATTTTTCCTTTTAGCTGATACCAGCGGACTGCAAGCTGAGACATCTTGTGGATGTCTGCCACTCGATCATCTCACCCAGTTTATTTGCTTTCTAACTTTGTTTTATGCCTAAGCCACTTTCTGAGATGATGTTTAGTACTTAATGCATGCATGTCGAGCATCATGTCATGCCGTGTTGTTGCAGACTGTGAAGGAGTACAAGAGATGGATTCGTCACACGGCGTGGATACCGAGCAATGTGCGTCTGCGCTGCGGAGGCAACAAAGCAACGCCGTCAACAACCCCAAACAACTCGACCACATCCGGCGTCAATGTAAGTCCTTTCGTTTGCAGATACATCACTCTGTGACTTTCTGCAGTTTTTTCTACCTGAATGGTAGTTGCTATGACTACTTGCCATTGCCCTCTTTGAAGGTGATAAAAATTGTAACGAAAACGGAAAAAAAATCCTAAGGGGAAGACTTTGACATGTTGTATCATCTATCTGCATGTGATGCATTCTTACATGGTATAAAAATGAAATGTTTGACTTTGTTTTACACCAATATATACTTTTACACCACCTGTGAGTTGAGTAGTAACTGCAAACTGCTGTTTACTTACTGTTTGACACCAGTTTGAGTGTGCATGACTTCCAATGAGGCGTGTCTGATGAGTGTTAGCGAATGATTTGTATTTCTGCAGAGAATCATGACCGATCAGAGACTATCGCTTGAGGTACTGAAGACCCACTGCATGTTGCTGTTGTATGAGTTTGCATGATGCTTGACTGTATGACGTTGTACAACGTAGTTACATACTGGCTGCATCTGTGAAGATTTGCTTCAGACATTGTGCAGTAGCATAAATTTTAAGCTTACAACTTACCATAAGTTGCTATCATTGTCGTCTTTATGATTGTTGACATAATGCATTTGTAGTGCATGTGTTATATTGCAATAAAGTTTTTGTAAGAATTTTTTAATTTAATTATTTTGTGCAACACTGTATTAATATAGGCTTTTTTGGTTTCTTCTATGTATACATTAATTTTCTGTTTGGTTTCATGCAGTACAGTGAACTAGTTTTTACATGCATGTTGAATTTTTCAGCTCTGTTTTATCATACCTGTAGAGATTTTTTGTTAATTGCTGGCATGTCTGCATGATGTGACTTGCTGTGAGTTGATTGTAATTTTGTTGCCACTTGTGCCACCCGGAGACAGAAATATTTTGTATTGATTGCTAGTCATAATCTTTATGTCTCCATCTGCCACCATTGGTCAGTACCAGAGGCAGTAGCCAGACGTCCATTTGTGCACTTGCTCTTTATATCTTCTACATGCATTGATAGATTTTCTGCACGCAGGACGAAGCATACAGAGTTGATAATTTGGCGTTCTGTCTTTGGCCAAGATTATGCCCATTTTCAGCAATTGTTTAGCTGTTCCCAGCCAGCTTAAGGCTAGTGACTTGCAACACACCAGACCTATCTGCGTGTAGCCAGCAACGTGACATGACATTTTGTACTCAGCTTCACCAACAGGACATGACGACAACGTCTTCAGTCTCTCCACAAAGCTGGCAAAGAAGCACTTGTTCTCTGTATGGAAATGTCATGAATACAGCGTTGAGGAAAATTAAGCTATTTCAACAGCAGGCTTGCTGTGTGGTTGATAAACTTTGTTTGGCTGTTACATCTGTGAGCGCTGATGTGCATTGCAGTATTTGACACGCCTGCTGAGCACTCGTAGAAGAAAGCGTTCATCAACAAGTACAATTCCATCGACAACGAACACCGTCAAACGCAATGGTAAACACTGCACTACGTTTTCCAGGACGAGATGTGGCTTTGTACTCTGAAACGTGGTAAATCTGGCATGATTTTTGGACATTGTTGTAGTCGGTTGATGTGAACTTGTGAAAAGTAGGTAAAATATTGCCGTCTTGGACAGGGTCTATCAACTGATTGTTATGTTATCAAGTGAGTAAGTAAATAAATAGAATTTTTGGTTTATATAAGGCGTTATCTTGCAGTTCACTAGATGTATTTTCGACAGAGGTTGTGCATTTTGTTAATGCTCGCTTAATTAGTTAAGTTTAGTTAAGTTGTGTTCTTAATATTTTGTTTCTGTTTGTTTTTTGCTACTAGTTTTGGTGAACTAAAGATTGTTGTAAACTGAGTTTGGAGTAGGTGGCTATGATTGGATTGTGCAGGTGGATACAATAAGATGCAGCGTCATAGTTCGGGTCGGGACTCGGGTCATCTCACGGACTCTGGGATCGCATGCTGCAATGACGACGACCACATCTACAGCGAACCTACAACAGAAGATCCGGCAGCGTACCTGGAGCCAACTCACATCCGGCTTGATCCAGAAGATGAGCTGTATTGGCCTGGTGGAGAAATGTCCACCATGGAAGGATCAGTCGCCGACACCGACTACCTGGATAACTTCGGTCGACGCATCCCGAGGTCATCAAACTCGGGAAGCATCAACATTGACAAGTACAAGATCTGTCCGCCACCGCCGTCCTTCCCTCCCCCACTCATCCCGACTCCAGAGGGTGAGCCAATCAGAGAGGCGGAGTCCTGTGAGAAGCTGCCTCCATCACCCAGCCCGGAGCAGGAGCCAAGTCTGTCATCGCAGAATGACATGTATAGTTCAGATGAGTCACTGGTGCGTCGCAAGTTGCTGGCGCTCGGTGAAGGCGAGGTAGAGGTGTCTTCAATTCAGTCGTCGGTGTCGACGCTGATGAACAACCTCAACAAGTGCAGCAGTGCAGCGAGCCTCGGTCGAGATGATTCCACTGCCCTTGATGCACCCAACATCGTCCCTACCCCACCTCTGCCAGTCGCCCAACCCCTTGGTCTTATCAATCGTGCAGTCACGTCATCTCTCCAACACAGTCTTCCAACGTTGTCAACGCAAGCCGGTGCCACTCAGCAGCCTGACGCTCACCCGAAACATTCTCCAATCTACTCTAGCGTCGACGCCAGATTGAACTGTTTATCTCGCTCAAGTCAGTAATGTGCTGGTGAACATCAAAGCAATGTGACTGTTGGGGTGACATATAATTGCACCTGTACTGGCATCATGTCGTGCTTATCTTAATTAAGCAGTCGTTAATGTGTGCTTAATGATGTGTGACCATGATTTTTGTCATAGTCAGTGTAAACAGAATCATCTCTCGTCCTGTTTGTAAAAATGGTCTGCACATTCAATACTGTGTATATTATATTGTGCTCATAGGAATGACATTTGTGTCATTTTTTGCACAACCTTTATTTGCAACCTATTCTAACATGGCCTTGAAGCCAATGTTAGCCATCCTGATCTGTGTGATGGCTGAGCTTGCAAGTATGGAAGTCCATTTGCTTGTATCATAGTTTTTTCACGTTGTCTCATATGTCATGGGCTCCACATAATTACCCACAGTGGACATTAGACAGGTTGTTGCGCCTGTGGACTGAGCATAGTGCACTGCTGGCTGATATTATATTGTAGCTCTGCCTGTTTTCTGAAGCTTGCTTTTTGTCGGTTTAATCGTCCATAGTGCAGTTTGAATTGTCTTGCATTTGATGCTGCGTACGTTGTGTCGTTCACGTGTTCCCATTCTGCTCTTGCTGTTTTTGTCTCATACAAATGCATGTTGGCAAAGATAACAACACTTTGCCATAAGAGTTTTATAGTGGCACTGGATATTTGTAGAACCGGAATGCACTTTAGCGCTTTGGATGTCGCTGCTCAATTTACAGGGATTTTATCCGCGATATTATCTCAGATTTCTAATGTGTTAAGGTGAAAGTAAAAAGATCGGGTGAATCTCTTCCATTTGTTATCATTTTATTTCCCGTAACTTTTTCCTGTTTTTCATTTCCCAAGGTGTCTGGAAGCACTTTATGTTCCTCGCTGAGTCCAAGAGTCTCAGATGACAAACGAATTTCATACACTTTACTGGTTGGCATGTATATTTTACTTCATGAGTATTATTTGCTTGTGCTGTATTGCTGTAAGGTGGGCAATACATCAACATTTCGTCATGTTGGCCACCACAAGTTAAGATGTGAACGAACCTTACATCAATGCCTGGTTTGGTCCCAGTGATTTATCGTGGCGCTTCCTAGTTAATGTAAGATGTACTAGTCTGTAAGTTATTTGCTTCTTTAGCCACATATTTTTTTTATCTACAATAGATACAGTGACTGTCTTTGAATGTTACCCAGTTACCAACTTGTGAGATGACGTTAATTGCTCATTGTTATCTGATAAACTGTGACTGACATTTGTGCAGTAGAACAGTAAAAAAAATTCAAGTTAGTACTGAAATGTCTAATGTGTTATGTATCAGATGCCATTAACATTTATTGGTACTACATGATCTTAAACTTTGTAGGTCTTCTATCTTTATATTATTTCTGGACCAGATAGAGTTGTATGACGTCATATTGTCAGTTACTTTCTTTCAAAATTTAGTTTTCATTTTTATTCTCTTCCATTAGTAATTTGAATTCCATTTCTTTGGGATGGACATTTTACTGTTTTATTTCTGCTTATGCGATGGGCTTAATTTTAGGTTCATATTCTTTTGAATGAAATATTATTATGAAGGTGAGGTGTTGCACGAGTGTAGCAATGTGTGTTGACTTTTTCCACCATAACACATATCTAGATTTTCACTATTTGTAGAAAACGTCTGAATACTAAGGTAGAAAAATAGTTTTGCACATATTTTTGTTAGACGGTTTTATTCATGGGAACGTGTCATTGCTTATTCTTGAAGTTATTTGCATGTAATTATTCAAAATACGGTTGTTAGATGTTTTGTCACTTTTGTGTAAGAACAATCATTTTCAGTAAATTATCTGTTGTTTTTCTGTTAGTGCTGTGGTTGCATACCACAGTGGTACAATTTGCCTGACAAAGTTGCAAACGTATTTATGTTTGTTCCTGTTGTAGGCCTACGTAACAGAGCTGCAGTTATATCTCATATATGAAACACTTTTTCTTGCAGACTTGTAGTCAGCGTTTGTGTGTACATAATAATTTAGTTGTTGCAGCTGTTGAGGCATGATTTTCATGTTGTTTATGGTGATCAGATTGCAATAGACAAAACTAAAAGAATAGAGAGCACGGACCTTCGCCGAGATGTCTGTTTTATTTTTCCATTTTTTCATTATAGCCTCTGACAAATAATGCTAAATTACTGTTATGGCTTTGGTTTACTTTTAGGCCACTTTTTTATGAGAATGTTTTGGGATTAAGGAATGATGCAGTAGATTTTTTCGTCCTGGATTCATTACAACAGCATAAAAGTGCTGATGGGCCGAAGATTTTAACCTTCGTTTGTTGCTAACTACTTAGCCTATTAATTAGGACCACACTTTGGAACTGACATTGAACGTTTAGGTTACATATTAATTACAAAATCATGTTAGAAAATAGACTACATGAAACTGATAGTAACTGTTCGATTATCAGCAGTACCTGATTGCTTCATTAAAGTCAATAAAGTGAATCCTTTGTCTGTACACCATATTCTCGTGTGATGTTGCAAATTAAATGATTTTGTAAATACAAGTTTAAAATGCAGTGATTTCTGTGTCTTTGCTTTGAGCAGTGTTTTCGCTGCTTTTATCAGTTTTGTACAGTTCAAGTTTGAGCATGACGAACTATACATGAAGACCTGGAGATACATGACATTGGCTTACAGGGTGGTCCAAAAAAATGGATACCCAGTTTTATTTTTGGGATAACTTTGGTAATTCAGCACCGATTTTAACCATTCTTTCACTGTTATAAGCAGAAATTTATGGCGCGTAAACGTGAAGTTTTTCCACCCACCACATTTTTATTGTGTTACCACATTACCTAGCAAAACAAACACTGTGGAAGCTACAGTGGTCTCGGAGAACAGGCAACAGTGAAAGAATGGCTAAAATCGGTGCTGAATTACCGAAGTTATCCCACAAATAAAACTGGGTATCCTTTTTTTGGGACCACCCTGTATATACAACAGATTGGAACTTGAAGCTTAGCGTGTCGGCCAATGCTACAGCTCTTACCGGCTTTTCGATGATAATAATAACCTTGAAATGTGTTGCGCTTTCCCACTTTGAGTCAAGTTCTGAGCCAACTAGAGCTGCATGAAAAACAACTTTATGACGACCCCAGTGTAATGCTGACATGATACGCGGCCATCCGCTTAAATGCTTACCAGCACCTGCGGCTTGCCCCACGTGCGCTTGACATTTCGAGTTGATCATTTTAAGATGAAACTATAAGCGCAACTCTTAATTTGCTTGATCTGCCTTAAGAAACGTTTATGCTAAATTTCGCTATTATTCTGTGTGATTTTGAGTTCACAGACGAGACAGACGGACGGGTGGGCAAAACCCATAAATAATGCAGTATTACTCTATTTATCTAACACGGCTGAACAATAAAATAGTCTACGCGTATACTAACCATTTATCTGTGATATTAACTTAATGATTCTGGCATAATAAGGTGTGTGCGTCGAAGACTAAAGAGTGTACAAAACGACAGTGACAGATCTGAAACTGTACTAAATACTGGGATGAAACGAACGAAAATAAAATAATATTTAAAAGTGAAATCTGTTTTAATGTACGCGGTGACTATTTGACTGGCAACCGGCCAAATAGCCTGTAGGCTATTTGACCGGTCAAAACGAATAATCGCCGTCGCCACCTAGCGAATAACATTATAGATAGTGTACGCGCTAATGACTAGAATTTGCGTTAATATTATGGTGTAGTGTTTAGGGCTTAGGATTAAGGTTAGAGTTAGTGTTAGGTTTTGGGTTCGGGTTAATGTTTCTCAGAGATGTATAGGAACAATAGTGAACACCATTATTAATCTAGAGTATGGGTGGTATATTAGAGGTTGCTGCAGGCAATGGCAAAACTTGCCAAGCGGTATCCTCTGATAGTGCTAGCTTGAGGAGCTGCTTGGCCGGACTGTCGACCCGTGAGGCTTCGACCGAGGTCGGGCAGTTGCTCCGGTGCCGCCGTGTCCGTGCGGCGACGGCGAGCGCCCGAGGCGAGCCGTCGCCGCACGGACACGAACGGCCTTAGCCGGTACCTATGACCATCATTTTGATGGTCGTACGTACCGACTAAGGCTGTTCAAGGCGGTGACCGGTCAGATATCCGGCCGGATATCTGACCGGTCACAGTCAAATAGCTTATAGGCTATTTGACCAGCTGCCGGTCAAATATCCTGTGCTTTTAATTTAATTTGGTTTCGTATTATTTCGTTTCAGTTCTGTCGCTCTGTACGCTCATCTAGCATACACGGCTCAGATTTCAGATTCTGAATGCAGCTTATAACTAGGCTAGCGCTCATCAAGATTGACGGATCAAGATTGAGATGAAGCGATCTTCTGGTTAAAAGTTTAGAACTATTTTAGTGCTATTTTGCAAGCCGCTGCGCGAAATTGAGTGTAGCGGGTTAGCAACTTTGTTGATGTTGTGGAAGGTAAGGTTTGTGATAGTTTTTGGTATTTATGACGTGGTTTTGCACATATTCGGTTATTTTCGCAACATTTATTTCTTACTGTAGATGTCAGTGTCGGCGGAGTAACAATGATACGATGCTAAGCGTCGTAGAACTTAGCTACCAGAGTCCTTGGAGTGCCCTTTCGGATTTTTTTCAGGCACCGAACTATGAGAGGAATAGAAAATATGTAGCATCTAACAGTTTTTAGTATATTGACGGGCTGTTATGTGTAATTAATACGACATCAAACGGTTAAACTAATTCGGCTGACAGCCAGTTTAATATCCATTGCAACTCGACTCTGCACTCTACTCCGTGGAAGTATTCAGCCGATGACCGTTCGTTCGAGCTGCAGTGGATACAAGTCGGTGGTACGTTCTTCGGTGCTCTGTATCACCCTCCTCGCTCACTGTACATGACCGACTCACTAGTAGACTACATCGAGGCGTGCGTTGATGAACTTGTCTGTGACTTCCCAACGGCGTCTGTAGTTCTTGCGGGAGACTTAAATCAGTTAACAGACAGCGCTATAATGCAGAGAACTGGACTCACACAGATCGTCACTCAACTACACGAGGTTCTAGTTTACTAGACCATATCTTCGTCTCTAGCCCTGCAACGTACAGTTCAGTCCGTGTCGTGACGTCGGTTGTACGCAGTGATCATAAAGCAATCATCGCCTTTGCAGACTTTCAGAGGGTCACAGGTAAGAAAACTATCGAGAAAGTTTATCGAAAGATCACACCTGCTCAGCATGCCAGGTTTCTGAACTACATCTCGACGCTTGAGTTCGACACCGATGATTCGGGTCAGCCTGACACTCAGAAGGAGTTCGACTCATTTTACGATGTTGCCCTCCGACTGCTTGACAACTTTTATCCTCAGCGGACAATCACAGTCACCTCGAGGGACCCTGACTACATCACTGCGGAAATCAAGTCCAAGCTGCATCGCAAGAACCGACTTATGAGATCGGGGCGTGTTGAGGAAGCTAGCGCTTTGGCTGAACGCATCGGCAAAGACATTGTTAGACGCAGCAAGTCACGCTTCAGCCATATTAGCAGGACCAATTCCAGGGACATGTGGGAGGCCGTGCGGCAGCTAACTGGTCGTGGACAGTGTGTTGGTGTTGTCGACAGTATCACGGCAGAGTCACTAAACACGCATTATGCCCACATATCTACTGACAACGGATTCAAACTCCCAAAGCGGAAGCATACAGTAGCTGCCAACGACATTGAGATCATACCGGAATGGCGCGTCTTTAAAATTCTCGATAGTCTATGGGTTACCGCCACCGGTTTAGATCAGTTGCCTGCATGGTATCTCCGGCTGGGTGCATCTGTGTTCTGCAAACCTCTGGCGCGGCTATTTAACCTATCTCTGTCTAACTCCATAGTCCCGCAGCAGTGGAAGCAAGCTTCTATATGCCCTGTGCCTAAAGTAGCCACTCCCACAAGCCACTCAGACTATAGACCAATATCCATCACACCAGTCCTCTCTCAGATCATGGAACATATTGTTGTCAAAGAATTTTTATATCCAGCTCTACTAACTCCGCCCGCAGCACTAGATTTTACAGACCAGTATGCCTTCCGACCCACAGGCTCCACAACTGCTGCTCTAACATACATCCTGCAATCCGTCACTGATCTTCTTGCTGACAATCCGTACGTGTCTGTCATTGCATTAGACTTCAGTAAAGCATTTGATACCGTGCGTCGCTACTCGCTGCTGGAAAAGATAGCTCAGTTGGATATCCCTGATTCTGTTTACAACTGGCTGGTACATTTCTTCTGCGAGCATTCCCACAGCACTAAATATGGCGATGCTACTTCTACCAACAAGTCCATATCAGCCAGTATAGTACAAGGCTCGGCGGTTGGCCCGGTGGCTTATGTCATTAACACTGGCGATTTGGTAGCAGTCACACCGGGTAACTGTATCTGCAAATACGCCGACGATACCTACGTCATCGTACCGGCCGCCAACTCACATACCAGGAATGTTGAGGTTGCGAACACCGAACAGTGGGCTACAACCAACAATCTGACTTTAAACCAAATAAAATTGGTCAAAATTTTTTCACAGAAAAACATCGTACTCGAGTTAGTCACCCTCTGGCACTACCAGGCATCCGCAGGGTCACAACACTGAAGATCCTAGGAGTCACACTGACTAACCACATGTCCACCAGCGAGCACGTCAGATGTTATCAGTAGGTATGCACAGTCGATTCACGCGGTAAGAACCCTGCGATCCCATGGCATGAATGATGAAGCTCTGCAAGTCATCTATAAATCAGTTGTTCTGCAGAAGCTCTTGTATGCGTCTAGTGCATGGTGGGGTTTTACAAGTGCTGCCGATCGTCATCGCATTGAAGCTTTTATCCGTCGCGGTGTGCGGAGTGGTTTCTACAGTGCTGACAGTCCTACAGAGCTGAACTTGTCAGTGACAGTGATGACAATCTTTTTCAAAACATTGTGAACAATGGAAATCATCTTCTACATAAACTCTTACCAGAAAGAGCTGCTCATGATTACAACCTTAGGCAAAGACGGCATGATCTAACGTTACATGTTAAAACAGATGATAAAAGCTTTTTATCCAGGATGCTTTTTAAAGACGTTTATTAGAATTATCACCTACCACACTTATTTTTATTATTTTTTGTTTATTTTATTTTACTATTTTCACTTTTTAAACTGCATATTATGTTCTACTACGCTTTACTTTTATCCTGTAACCTACAGACTGCTAACACTAGCGTAGCCTAATTTATTGTAACCTACGTAGCGGTCTGTCTGCGCTTGAATTAAACGAATATTGTATTGTATTGTATTGTACCACAAGAGGCAATACAAGACAGACAGATCTATGGCATGCATAAGGCATGAGAGTGCCCATCGCTGACGGTTTAGGCACCCACTTTACTTTTCCCGTTTCAACAGATTGCATGGCGACTGGCGAGGGGAAGTGGAAAGCAGAGCAGCTGACCGCCATGCATGTTAATGAGAAATTGGGTACAGTATATTGTGGCAGAAAATCCATATTGATTATCATAGCAAATCTTATCGCGATGCCAACGGAGACCACAGACTGAGTGACTGAGCAGGAAAGCAAGTGGGAACGAAAAAGGTTGGGGGGGAGGGGAGAAGTGTGGGATGACGGTGACTGCTGTGACAGTTTCTGACTGCTACCACACGACCACCCACGGGGAGGGCATAGTGGGAAGAGAACAAGCAGCAGATGTGGTAGCATGGGCGCCAGCAGCAAACATGCACTGGCTGCTGACAGTGATAGTTTGACTTGAAGGTGATTACAGCTAACACAGGCAGGCGGGATGAGACCATAGAATGAAACCAGCACACTGTGAGAACAAGGCTGATTCAGCAGCAGCAGCAGCAATTTGAAAGAGCCCATATCCAATTTTTCACATGCAGGGTGGTCGGCCGTTCTGCTACCCTTTCCCCTTACCCACTCGTCATGCAGTCTTTTGCAACGGGGACGGAGAAAGGGTGTTTAAACCATCAGCGTGATAGCATAGCCGCTCGCCGTCACTCCTTTTTCGGCCATATTCGCCGTTTGCCTGCCAACACACCAGCACATAAGGCCTTGAAGCTTGCAGTGGATTCCAGGTCCGGAGACATACCACACCACGACTGGAATCGCCCTGCTGATAGACCACGGACTACATGGATGAGTCAGATTGTACGGGACACCGGGCTGCCGACGCATGGGCTCTTGCCGACGACCGGTCAACGTGGAGGGTGCTACGACCCACAGCCGGTTACGCGCAGCAGTGAGTGAGTGAGTGAGTGAGTGATAGCCTACTTACACATGGGCACTCGCCTGTCTTACGTGCATCATACACTCTGTCCGGTAAAAAAGTAAACCCCTAGACATTGTACAATAGAAATGTCAAATCTGAATGAATCTAAATATGATTTCGTACACTTATTCCATAATAAATTGCTGAATTGATCACCATATTTCGTTGAAAAATATTGTTTCTTAGCAGAGTTATTAATTGTTGAATATCGATAACAAAATATCTCCATTACCAATATGGTGTTACATAAGTAAACCCCCTGTACATTTGCATAACTTCAATAAACTCATCCGATTTTGGCAAAATTCTGCGTCAACAATGCATCGTCTATTGGCAATCAAGGTGCCAAATTCTAGTTGAATTTATCAACGCAAACAATAATTACAGCGACTTTTGTGAGGTCACCCCAAAACGTGGTGTCCAGTATTAAGCAACCATTTGATTAATCTTGACAGTGTCCACGAATTGCTGAGAAATTTTGCAATAAACTTGTTAGCACCATATATACACTTTTTGCAGTGTCAGCAGTTTAATTGAAACACGGTTGTTATCAGAAAATACCACTTAGTTATTGTTTACGTTGATTTCATTGACAAACATCGTTTTTGATCGAGCGACTGCAGTAGGCTATGTAATGCCATCTTGGTATCGGAGTTATTTTGTTATCGGTATTCAGTTATTTATAACTCCACTAATAAAATTTTTTATAAAAGATGGTGATTGATTCAGCAATTTATTGGAAATTAAGTGTATGAAATTTTATTCAAATTTGACATTTCTGTTGTACAATGTTTAGTGGTTTACTTTCTTACTAGACATAATGTAGATCTGTCTGTCTGCTGTAGCCTATTGCGGTCCATCAGAATAAGTCCGGTGTCATCTGGGTGATTTGTAGGCGCAGTCTGTCCCACGATATGTCGTGGTTGGCGATCGATAGTGTGATATCAATTTATTGATATAATCCCTACTGTATATGGGTGGCCCAGTGGCTCACAGGCTGTATCACACTGCCGCTGCTGCTGCTGCTGAATGAGCCATGGTCTCACAGTGTGCTGGTTTCATTCTGTGGTCTCTACCTGCCTGTCTGTGTTAGCGGTAGTCACTTTTAAGTAAGTAAGTAAGTAAGTAAAGTGTAAATTTATCTAGCGCATACTCAAAAAGATCTGTAATGTGCTTGATACATTTTGTCATCAATATTTTGCAAAAATGTATGTCTTCAGCTGACGTTTGAAAGTATCGAGACTCAGTTCTGGGTCATGAAGACTGTCTAGCAGCGAATTCCAAGTCGACGGGCCCGCCACAGAAAAGCGCCGACGACCGAAACTGTTCAATCGATAGCGCGGTACGGCCAACTTCCGCTGAGTGGCAGAACGCAGATGTTGCCGGCCAGTGATTTCTGCTGTGAGTGTACAACTGTCCATCAAGTACGGCGGAGCAATTCCATGGTGACATGGATACATGAGCACTGCGAGCTTAAATCGTACTCGATCGGTGACATCAAGCCAGTGGAGCTCGTCGTGCATTAATCGCGACAAACCACTGTTGTACTTCCGAGTGTCAGTGATGACGCGGGCAGCTGAATTCATCACTCTCTGCAACTTGTCTGTTATGACTCTCGGCAACTCAGCCAGCACAGCGTTACAGTAGTCGACACAAGATGTCACAAATGCTTGCACGAGGGTTTTAGCCGACCCGACATCCAACGACTGCCGGACACGAAAGAAGCAGGTAGCACTGACGGCTGAGACATGTTTCTCAAGACTCAAGTCAGACGACATAATGACTACTAGGATGCGTACATGTCCACTGGGCTCAATGGTGTCAAACTTTTAAGTCAAACTATTAGTAGCAGCACCCAGTGCATGTTTGCTGCTGGCGCTGCAACAGTTGCTGCCTTTTCCCTTCCCACCATGCCCTCCCGGTTGTCATGTGATAGCAGTCAGGAACTGTCCCAGCAACCACTGTCTGAAGTCAGACAGCTCATCATCACATGCCCTTCTCCCCTCTTACCCCGACCTCCCTCATTCCCACTTGTCTTCCCGCTCAGTCTCTGGTCTCAGTTGGTATGATATCACAATATGAATTGCTATGATGATGATGATGATGATGAAGGACGAATTAACTTGAGCGTGGCGTTAAGTCCTAAGACTGCAAGGACACGTAACAATAAGCCTAAACAGTGAAGTCATGTAAATAGTAGTCAGTGCAATGAGACGTTGTTAGTCATGACTGTAAGACCAGGCAAAAAGTCGATATGGATTTTTTACCATGATATAATTCCTAGTAAACAATATTATAGGCCCAGTTTATTTCGTTATTGTGATAGTAACAAATTGCAATGCTAACTGGTCTAGTGTACATATGGTATTTGAGCTGTCATTGCCTGTGTGTGCCTGTGTTCACAGGTATGTGTGGTCGGGTTTTATCGTTCTGCTCGGTATTTATCTGAACATCTACAGTAAGAACCGAGTACAGTGGGATGCACTATTCAGAGACTGGGTGCTTCGGTTGTTTCCACGACCTCATCGGCTCGTTGCCCTGCAAAACTTGCATCACGTTGTATAGAATGACAAACGGCAGTCGTGGATCGGTAGTTAAACTATTGCACTCACTCTCAGCCAATAGGTCAGTTCTGTCAACATGCTGAGTCACTGATCAGTCAACCAGAATTGCAGCAATAGCAGAGCTGTTTCCAGGTGAATAGTCGAGTGAGAAGTAATAGGCTCGTTTGTCTGGCAGGTGTGATTTTCTGAGGAGCCAGATTTTCAACATTGGTGTAAGGTCAAAAGTGACTTGACTAGTATGTTGCTATCTATCTTCTGATGTTCTTAGGAGGGTCATACCGCCAAACTGGCTTGTGTGTATGTGATATAGAAAGTCCGTAGGAAGGTAGAAGTCTTTCTACTGGGAGTCCACGTGTAACATGTTAGAAACGTTTTTTGACATTATTGACATTTGCTGACTTTCACCATCTGTGATGAAAATTGGCACACTAGTTTCTCCCCATTGGAATGGACACTGTTACTCTACACCGGGCCCAGTTTGTACTGCGATGGGTGACTGCCTGCGGGCAGGTAAACCATCTCGGTGCAAAGCCTGCCAGCTAGGTCGACTCAGCCTTCTACCCTCCGTGGGACGGTAAAATGAGTAGTAATTCATTTGCATGGGTTACGGAAGGCGGGGACCTTGGTACAGCTGACTGGGGTTGCCTAGCCGGCCGCTGCGCCAGCCTGTGTCCTGCAGGCTGCACACAGTGGCCATGCAGCAGGCGGCTCTGGTTAGTGACGAAAGCGCATTAGAGGCGTGTTTGCGATGATGCGCTATACAAATTGACGACCTTTACCTTTTACGTTTACCTTTTGTCTGTGCCTTTTGTTTTTCCAGTTATAGGCTTTCATGATACAAATGGAATGGACAGGGTGTATAATGCAATGACCACTTGACTGCAGCTGTGTACAGCATGAAGTGTGCTGTTAACGAAGCGGCGTTCTTAGTCCGCCCAGAAACGATAATTTTCAGAGCGGACTTATATTTGCTGGTGTTTATTATTTTTTCTCCTCGTGAGATCTCCGAGCTCCGTTAGCTGATTGCCACAAAATTTTGCACCGTGATCGGAAGTGTGTTCAATTTTATAATCCTGGTCCAGAATTTTCAGGGTTCTCTCCCGAAAAATTTCAGCATCTGAAAACATGCAGAATTTGGCGTGATTTTGGATGACTTCAAACTTTGGCGGTGAATATCTCTGGAGTGGATAAAGATATTTAAAATTGGACAAGTACATGATTTACTGCAATTCCTCTCATGTTCAGGGGAAAAGTCACATGAACTTTGGTCCACTAATTACAGAGATTTCGATGTGGAATCATACCCACCCAAATCAACTTTTTCGGAAGACTATATGTTGCGCCCCAAAATTTTTATGCATGCTAGAGAATGACCAAGTCTTACTAGCACACTCCCCTCCGGAGACAGGGGTCCCCTTAAAATATTTTGCAATGGAGGTCACAAATGGACTTAAAATTCTGCAAATGCATGTTTATAACTTAAGTAAGAGGAGTAGCCTTCGAAACTTTACCACATGACGTGTCGCTAGGTAGGGATTATTACCCGGGTATAACATTTGGGGGCACCGCCCTCTTAAAATTTGGGAGGGCATAACATGTCCAAAATTAGGTGCGATTTACATGGTTTCTACGGTCAGGGGAAGTCAGGGGAAAATCAGAAAAAGTCAGGGAATTTTACATTCCAAAGTCAGGGAAAAATGAGATGGTCGGGGAAAGTCAGGGAAAATCAAAGTACTATGGTGCAAAAGTTAACAAAGATGCAGAAAAAAAATTGTGAACTGTTTTATGCTGACTATTTGTACAACAGTTTAAAAAATTTTTCTGCTCGCTTTGCTTGCAGATTATTTATATCTCCGCTTTTAAATTTGTCTTGCCGCTGTTGTTTATAGTGCGATTGCAAGTGATTGAAAGCCAAGATTGATATTTCGCGTGAACAAATTAGTCAGGGTAAACAATTTATTTTGTCCTGGAAAGTCAGGGAAGACAAATTCCGCAGAGTAGTAGGAGCCATGGATTTAGGACAGCTGTCGATTTTTACTGCAAATATCTCTGGAACACATAGAGATATCGACAATCAGTCAGCGGCGTTATCAACAGGGTCCCTGAGAAGTTGAACAAAAAAATTGGTGAAAAAGTTATAGGCGTGCATGTTAACTCTAAGTCGACATTGTGCATTCTGCTTATGCTAATGCATTTGAGTTCATGCCACGTGACTTTGCTACTGGAGAAATTTCACCCCCCTCTGAATTTTTTCCCCAACTGGACTTAACGGTGCCGGGCGGACTCTTGTCGGGCTTTGCCCCAGATTCCTAGTTTATTTTTTAGTTTGCTGATTTTATGTGTTTCTGTAGTTGAATAAAAATACGTAGGAAATTTGATGAATACTGTGTGATAAATTTGTAGACTGATGCAATCTGTGTTTTGAACCAACTACATATTCTTTTCGTTAATATGCTGAGTTTTAGAAATTAGTTGAATTAATTATCAGTTAATTGCTCACAGTTGGGTAGACTCTGCTGTACAGAGAATTTTGGCTTCCTTTCTAATGGCACTCGCCATATTATCGGTGATTTTTAGTTTTTCATAAATTTGCTTTTGATTATGTATCAAAAGCTTAGCCGAGTTTTCTCCATACTTAACTGGGGAAGCTTTTTTCAATTTTCTGCAGCAAGCATCACTCTGCAGTCCCGATATCCACTCTTTCATGATGTTGCAGTTTGGCATTCAGAGGTGTGCATCCCACAGTGTTAATATTTCTGCATGATTTACACCGATGTATGTACATTTGAATGATCATTCCGCTTTGCTGTATCTTTTTTACGATGGTGGGTTGGTTTGTTTTACACGCATTGTTGACGCAGCTGATTGCTATTTGTCACGGGAGCACAATCGATGTCTGTGTGTGATGGAAGATTAGCTATCACGATGCCATATATCACGATCATATACTATACTTTTGTGATATGTTAGTTGTTGTAATGCGGATTTTGATTGGTAATTAAATTACTGTTTGCAAGAAGTTACAAAGATGGGTTCAAGTTATTTTTAACAATAAACTTTAACAAATACTTTTATAATGTGCTAGACATGCAGTAGATAACTTGTGTTTTGCTACAGCAAATTGTATTGGTCGGATTTTTACTGAGCACTTCAGAAGTGTGGGTTTCTTGGATGCTGTAATTATAAGTAGACTGTATTAAAATATTGATGTTTGGCATTTTGTCTGTCACATGCTTACAGTCAATGAGTGTTATTAATTATCTGACTTAAGTATGGGGTAGGGTCGTACGTAAATGACGTCCCGCAATTTTAGAGAAAAATAACCCCCTCCCACCTTCGGCCCTTTTTGTCAAGGTGCTCTGGACCCCCCAAATGTGACGTCACAAACTTCTACCCATCCCCCTAGGCTTGCAGTCTGTGGTGTAGCCTAGAGATCTATGTGAGTTTCAAACACAATGCAATTTATTGGTGTGATTTGACACATTTGCAACATACGAGGGTCATTTGATAAATAAGTTACAAAACAGCGTCATTCTGTTAGTTTTCCAAATATTTTCTCCTGAATACTAGCTATATCATCCACGACTCCCTGCCGCAGATGTGACGTGCGTGACGTCATGCAACCTTTCCCCCTACGTCACGCATCGTCACAGTATCGTGAACCCCTTTCCTTCTCGGCCCGTGATGTCATTTATGCACAACCCGAGTTCAAGCGAAGACAGTTAATTAGTCACTTTTCAGAGTTAATGTTTTAGTCATTGCCAGAGCTCACCTGGTTACCGTAATAGCAGGGCTGGAAGGTTTTTGAAGTACATTTTTAGGTTTTTAAGGTTTTTAGTGTTTTCACATAAATTGGCTATAATTCATCTTCTGTAACATATGTGTCACAGATTCTTTCACTAAATTGCATGTTTGTTGTTTTTTAGGGGGATCTTGATGATAAAAAGTGACATTTATGTGTCAAAACTGTCCAAAAACATGATTTTGGGGGCTGAATAGGCATTTCAAGCCAAATTTTCGTAATTTTTGAATCGCGATATCTTGAAAAGTACGAACTCAATCAACGAGAAATTTAAAGGACAATTTCAAATCCTCAAGTGGATTTCGTGGGTGGTTTACCGACGTTGCAAAATTTTAATCCAAGATGGCGGCAGCCGCCATTTTGTTTTTTTTGGCGCAAAACGTAATAACGCAGCCGCCGATTGACGTAGATTAAAGACTTAGCCTATAGGCCTAACCAGTCTACAAGTCCTATCAGCTGTACGATTCGCAACAGTCATCTGCATGGAGTTCTTATGATACGTGTGTCTGCAACGGGTGCAGCTGCACCCGGTGAGTAGGGGTTCGCTCCTTAAGAGCTATATGTTCTGACCTTATTACCTTTACCTTTATGTTTAATTAAGATGCATCCGGTCAATAGGGAGGAGGGGCGACCGCAAATTCAAGGGGGTCACCCCTCCTCTTGAATTTGCTACTGCTTTGCGAATGTTGATATTTACACCCCATCAACGATTAACGAAACGTTTGCACTCGTGCACAGCATGGTTACAACATGGTTAGAACTTAGAAGATAGAACGCTCTGCAAATTGAAAATGCTACTTACTTACTTCGTTCATGTAAACCTTATCACTGACCTTGACCTTACCTGGCCTTAACGTAAACAACAACAACAAAATTGAACAAAATGCAATAAGTGCTTTAGTTAGTTTTACCTTGTTTGTAAGATGCACAACGGTGAATTATCACGAACTGTTTCTTGTGCGCAACTTTCTGGAGTTCTGGCGAAGAAACACACAGCTGGTCAGAGTGGCAGCGCCAGTAAATGGGCAAAACGGTAATGCAGGGCGTTACCGTTTGTATCGTATGATTGATTGCTATAATAAAAGCAGTCAGTTATTGATATTGTTATACTCAACTCAAAAGTACCTGCACGCGATTGGTTTAAATCGTGTCACGTGACATTCACAAGTACGCTCTATCCACCAACCGCTCAGCCAACCAGTCTGTAGTTACCTCAGTATTGCCTTGAAGGCAATACTCAGCTAACGGTAACTGGAACTTTCGTACCTGAGAACTTTCGTTCCCGGGAACGAAAGTTGCATAGGTGGAACTTTCGTTTTCTTGAACTTTCATTTTCAGCATCAAAATTAGCATGCAACTTTCGTTCCCAAACATTACACAAATTTCGGTGCTCTTTTTTAATTACAGCTATGCTGTAGGGTCGATGGTACCATTGTTGTCTGTCTCTCGTCCGTCCGGCCGTCTGTCTGTCCGTAACGGATGTATTGTGGATAAGCGTTTGGTCATAGAGGAAAACTTTTTGCACGGATAATTAGTTCTATGTCAGTGCTCTCTGCGTACAAAATTTTGGGGATGCAGTGCAAGGAAAACATTTTCAAATTTGAGGTTGAATAGATGGGCGTAGGAGAATGTGCATTTTTTCAACGGAAAACTAGCCATATCTCACTTTTTCAGATGAGATAAAAATCATCGAACTTGGATGACCTTGAAGGTCAGTACTGCAACTGCAGGAACTGTATAAGCTGTAGTGTGTCTTCTCTAGCAACAGCTGGGCTTCGTTGCTATTATTATGTCCTGTTGAAACTCTAGCTATATACGTCTGGCGAGTGACACAAAGTTGGAGCTTTTTTTGCTGAAATATAAGCACTATGTAAGGGGTACTGTAATTATCAGTGCCAAGGAACGGAACAAAAGTTCCATGCTAATTTTGCTTTTGGGAACGAAAGTTCTAGCGGACGAAAATTTCTGGAAACGAAGGTTCCAGGGAACGAAAGTTCTCGGGTATGAAAGTTCCATGAATCGAGGTAACTATTGACTGGTCAGGCCTCATTAATATTCAAGAGGTTCTGAGTCAGAAATTTGCATGTCACTGTCGTACTTAGGCTATATCAAAAATTTGCATACATGTTTGTTGAAAAATTTTAGCTAGGCCTATTTTTTATCCCATGATGCTGTTGCTATGGAGACTGAGATCACGTATTATGCCTAGAATTTTTGTCACTTATAATGTTAGCCGAAATGATTCCTAATCCGTTGTGTGACGATACACTGTAGTTGTTGTCTTTCTATAAACTAAAAAACAGAACAGAAGGTACTAGTCTGCATTGGACCAATATTATTCAACGGAGGCAAATTGTCAAATCTGAGGGGACGAATCAGCCAGGTGGCGAACAAGCCAGTAGGCGAAAGAGCCAAAGGGTGAAAAAACCAGGGGTCAAATTAATCAAGGGGCGAAATGGCAATGGGGCGAAAAAGCCAGACACTATGCTGAAAATTTTTTAGATATTTAAACTAGTCTCTTACATGTGTGTACATGTATTGGTGTTTGTAGTTTTTTTGTTGTTCGAGATGGATTTTTGCTTTACTACCCAGAAAGCGAACATCGAGAATTTGAAAAGACACATTGCCTGAATTTGCATCCTAAGGTTTTTTTTTGTATATAAATGAAAAACTTTGTTCATATCTGTTGTTATCATCATCATCATCATCAACGAATATGTTTGGAAACAGGCCTATAGGCCTAGTTTCTATTTTCATCCAGCATAAACAGTTTACACATGAGTTACAACAAAATGCTAACATTAAACTATGACTGTATTTGCTTATCTTACATGGCTGATAATAAATTGCTTTGTTTTAAAAATAAATGTAGGTATTATATGAGAGAACGTTCACAGAGTGACAGTTTTAAGCAAATATATTAGTTTGACTGCTGTTGTTGTAATGTTATTTAGCATCTCTAGTTATTAATCATTAGTCCACCCGGATTGTGCCGGAAGCGTTAGTTTTTGGAGTACACTTATGTTTTACCACAGATATTGGTGAACTTTGGTCCAATAACAAAAAGGTATAGGCGCGCATGTTGATCTACTTTATGTCAACACTGCGCGTTTTGTGTATGCTAAGGCATTTGAGCTTGGGCCACAGGACTTTCTAAGAGGGGAATTTCAACGCCCTAAATTTTTCCCCAGTCAGGCCTATGGCGCCGGGCGGTCTCATGTTGGGCTCTGCCCCAAATTTCTAATTAACATTTTGTTTACTTTTGATTTGTATATACACACACACACACACCATGTATACTGTATAGTAGCATGGGCATGTAATGCCGTCGTATGATGTTTGTCTGTCCGTCTAATTTATTTGTCTGTCCATCCATTTCGTGCAACATTGATGTATGCTGATCATATAAGTTGGCCTACGTTGAATTTTATTTCACCAATTATTAGCCGTATGTCTCGTCTTTATTGCACGCATAACTTCTGCAGATATTTCTAGATGTTTTCTGCAGAGGTGTCAAATGATGATGGGTTGTCAAACATAATAGTCTCTACTTGTTTTTCAGGGAATTGTACCTCTCGGCTTCAGCGACATTCAGTGTATTTCAGAACAAGGACAACATGTGCATGCACTACAGATCACCAGCTTGGAACTAACTGTATGTAGATAGCAATTGTTTTCAGGACTTTCTAATTTTAATTTTATTAATTTGATTTTATCTGAGTTTTCTTTATTTAGCCAAATCATTTTCCATCACTCAGTGAGTTGGGCCTTAGGAAGCTGGCAAATTTCAAGTTGTAATTATGACTATTTTACCATCTACAGGGTGGGTCAAAAATTGGACCTGTTTGAGCATTGAGAACTTTATGATGGTTACCGGTAGAAAGGCGTGTTATGTGTCAGAAGTTTTATAAAGCTGTAAAGAAAAATGGCTGAATTTGCATAGCAGAGCACATATAAATATTTTTGCCTAATTTGCATAAATTTTTATTACTCCTGAAATTTAGCATTTGCCTGCACTCCCATGTGCCCAAGTTCAGTGATGTGTCCTCGAGGACTTGTTCTTGTCTTCGAGGCGCCTTGAGGACAAAGAGCTCGGACCCAAGTCCTTGTTCTTAGGTACCAAGTCCTTGGCCTTGTCCTTGGCCTTGAGACAGTCCCAAAGTTTTCGGTCATAATATTGAGGACTTTAATAAATTATATTCATTAATCTTTATTAATGTATTATCGACAGTTTGAACACAAAACTGAAAAGATGTTATACATTAGCTATTGTCATGCCGAAACTTGAGATGCTGGTAATTGGAGCCCACTCAGTTATGTCACATTGATCTGATGTTCTTAGTAGCATCCCACAGGGTTCAATACTTGGGTCTATTCTGTGTGTAATTTAAGGACACCACTATATTCAGCAACTGTCGAAAGCAACACAACATCATTATCAACATTACCACTAAACAAAATAAGCAACGTTAAAGTTGTACATAGATAAGACATAATGGAAAGTTTGTCACAAAAGTTAAGACCTGCTCAGTCTGGAATTACAAAAGTCACAAGATTTCAGTTTTGTTTGTTTGTCTGATATTCAGCATTGTTGGTCTGTTCCAGTAGTATGCTACTAATGACGTTCATAATGTTCAAAATCCTATTAAAGTCACCCCAGTTGACGGTAATGTGTCATAATAGTGGCATTTGGATGTCCTTGGTTTTTACGCGTGAAAGCAGCTACTGTTTTCAGCGCATCTTAGCCATTGCAATTCTGTCTGTCTGTCTGTCTGTCCTCTGTCACACGTGTGGGTCAGTGAGCTAGGATCACCAAATCTTTACCGTCGGCTGCCCGGAAGATTGTAGTTTCAGGATCAGTAAAGCTTTTCCATAAATTCGAAACGTGTCACCCCGAACGAGGGCGCTAAGTGATAGGGGGTGGGGAAAATTTGCGATTTTCAACCGATACGGCGTTGGCTGAGCGAGACAGGTCGCGCCGTCTGGTGAGTACAAGTAAAACACTATAGATAATTAGCCGCCGGTCATCTGGCGCCCTCTGGCGACTGTAAAAGAAACATCGTTGCTAGGATGGGTGAACTTAGATTTTGTTTTACTGGGCTTTCAAACATGCACTGCTGTTCTCTGGGTTTTTCTTGTGTCCTTGGCCGTGGTTCCATGACATTGTAAAAAGTCCTTGTCCTTGGCTTTGTCCTCGGTTCCAAGTCCTTGTCTTCTTCTGTTCTCATCCTTGTCCTCGGCTCTAAGTTTTTGTCCTTGTCCTGGTCCTTGGCCTTGCCGTTTTTGTAGGTCTTTGTTCTCATTCTCATCCTCGGGTTCCACGTCCTTGTCCTCGAACACAAAGTAACATTACTGCCCGAGTTCATTGAACTCACAAACGTTCTGCCAAAGAGGTCAGATTTTAATTATGTGGATTATTTGGTGTGGGGCATTGCAAGAGATGGCATGACCACAAAATTTCAGAAACTGACCAGCTAAAACATGTGCTAATTGAATGCTGGGCTCTGCTAATTCTAGACATGTTGACTCCAGCAATCGATCACCTGCCAAAAAAATGATAATGGTTATGAATGCAAAGGGTGTATAACTGCCAATGTTGAATTTCATTTAAACTAAACGTGTGTGTTAATGATTGTTGTTATTTTATTATATACTGAATGAAAATCAACTTACATCTTTGTGTTACTGTCAGTTTAGCATGATTTTAGGGGTGATGCAGATTTGTGTAATATTTCTATGTGACATTCTGAAACTTTTAAAATATCACACGTATTTTTACCACTAAGCACTGCTAAGTTATCAACGCTCAAATAGGTGCGATTTTTTTTGGCCCCCATGTCGTAATTTACTCTGCTAAATTGTTATTAATGTTTTCATGTATTTTCGCAGTGCAATTAATTAGTAGCCTATTTTTCTTTTTTGGCGTCGTTGATTGATTGACGAATGTTTATGTGATGTTGAGTTTATGGTGTAATTGGATGTTATTGACATTCTTCAGTGCTTTTTTACGCGCGAAAGCAGTATGCTTCGCGCGTCTTTGCCATCGTCTGGGCGTCCGTCCGTCCGTCTGTCTGTCTGTCCGTCCGTCCGTCCGTCCGTCCGTCCATCACACTCGTGAGCTGTATCAAAACGGTGCAAGCTAGAGTCACGAAATCTTTACTGTGGGCTGCCCCAAGGTCTCTAGTTTATCGTGACAAAATTTCGTGCCACTGGGTGCAGGGGTTCCTCTCGAACGAGGGCGTCGAAGAGGGGTACCCCCCTTAAAAAGACGT
>Ga0209671_1000125_pt1 | contig 36888 bp, 25 predicted proteins | sample WorMetHERISLAND2_2_FD_187401 | JGI IMG/M metagenome (GOLD analysis project Ga0209671, IMG submission 187401) | Marine gutless worms symbiont microbial communities from Max Planck institute for Marine Microbiology, Germany - Olavius geniculatus... | ecosystem: Host-associated > Annelida >...
CCCTTACATAGCTTTGTAAACTGTTAAAGTTTTTTTGCTCTGATTTTTGCAGTTTTTTTGTCTCAGAATTTGTTGCCATGGCAACAGGGGTCGGCAGGGAAGAAATTTAAATGACACCATCGGATAGCCCGGGCTTGAAAATAGGGGGGTAGGTGCACACATATAACATACATATATCACAAAAGTAAATAGAGTCGCGTATGTGTCGGTTTTGCTTCGTCGGTGATCGTAGGTCACACGGCCAGTATCATCGATTGGTGATTTTAGCCTAGACGGTTAAAACCACGGATCGGTGATACTAAACTTTTGATTTATTTTCACCGATCGGTGATCCTAATTGTGTACAATATAGGCCTAAAAATAAATGTTAGGAAATGAAAGTTCCATGTTAATTTTGATGTTGAGAACAAAAGTTCCTGGGAATGAAAGTTACAAGGTTTCACCCCTTTGCCAGTTCGTCCCCTGGCTTGTTCGCCCCCTGGCTGATTTGCCCTCTGGCTCTTTCGCTTCTTCACCATAGACGTTTCGCCCCCATTGAATACCGGTAATTCGACATCGAGGTTTATATGTATAATAATTGTCTTTAGGCCTAGATGCTGAGAATAAACGATTGTGTGAATGTTTAATGCTTTGTTCAATTCAGAAATAAATCATTAGGCTTTTATTATACAGAGTTTTAGTACGCTTTTGTCGCCTTAGAATGTTTGCATTGATGTCTGACACTGTCTATAGATCTAGGCGTTCGTCAAGCAGTTATTAGGCCTAGACCCAAGTATACCTGTGAGAATACATTTCAAAGAAAGCTTGACGTTGACACATAAGCCGAGTTTTAAGCATTTTAGGTATAGGGGGCGAATCAGCCACAGGACGAACAAGCCAGGTGGCGAACAAGCCAGGGGGTGAACTGACAAAGGAGCGAAAAAGCCATAATTCGGTTTTCAACTCCACTCCTGGAAGTTTCCCATGCTAAACAATTCCTGGCGCCATCGCAAAAGTTACCAAGAAGTTTGAAATACCGACCTAGACTTAGGGTTAGGGATAGGGTTAGCCTTAGGGTCGTGGTTTGGGTCATTGTTCTTTTTTGGTGTTGTTATAGTTATGGTTGGAGATACAGTTTTAGATTTAGAGTTAGGGCTAGCATGGCTGATTGATGTTATTTTTAAATTTTATTTAGTGATAAAATGGCTGTTCACGCTTACTACACTGCAGAAACTTTGAGAATAGTATCTGGTGCAGCAAAGAATAAAACGTTTAAGCAAAAACATGTTCGTGTTTTACAACGAGGAAGGTGCATTTTGCGGAATGTTGAATTTTGGGTTCATGCAATTTGTAGAAAATTAGATGCAGAATGTTCTGCAGTGTGTATCTTATAAATATTCCGGAGTTTGCACAATTTAAGATGATGGTGGTGAAGACGACAATGGATATGATGGCGGCAATGAAGGCGATGTAGATGTGGACGATGGAAAAAAGCAGATCAGCGGATGTTCGGCTCTGTGTTTGTCACAACTGGGTTAGGGATAGCCCTAAGATTAGGGTTGGGGTTAGGGTTAGGATTAAGGTTTGGAGATGGTTAAGCTAATAAATTGCAGCTTACCTGTTGCAACATCTGTAGATCTGCATATCAGCAATCCACTTTTTACTGATAGCTTAAAGATGGTGAAGACGAACAGAGAGCAAAGATGACATTATCTTTGCAAGCGTCTTCTCCATCCATCTATCTTTGGCAGCCATTTGTTTTCATCCATTCATTTTTCCTGCTTGGGTTGTCTTTGTTCTTTTATTTTCACCTTCTATTAGCTTTTTAACCTTTTTCACCGTCCACAATTTTAATGGGCAGAGCATCAAAGCTAGAGTTGAGTCGCATTCGTAATTTACTCCTGCTCACTTCTGTGCATCGCATATTAAGGAAACTCCAGTCTCGCTGCTGATGTGTGCCTCTCCATGTACAATTTTCACAATTTTCATTCTGCAAAGTATACTCAATTTGGCATGTTTCTTTGGCACCTGATATTTTGCAAATTATACCTATTCATAATTCCGCAAAATACACTAACTGTATCAGTGCATTTTGGGATTTGGTGGGTGGGATCTTCAGTGATAGTTTTGTTGCTAATTTTTTGCGGAGAACTTGGTGTATTACTTTTTTGAGACACAGTATATATTAGTTCAGTGGTATTATTATTGTTTGTCTAATGCACTGCATAGCATTGGACGGAGTATAAAGTCACCTGAGTGTCCATGCATGCATCCGTCAACCAGTGTCCAACTTTGAGGTGCCATATCTCCATAACAGTACAAAATAGATGCATGGTCATTAGTCACAATCGACCACCTACAGGAAGTGGCCCGTGGTGAGTCAAATGGACTGATGACGTCACGTGACGGTGACCCCAAAAGGTCAAGGTTGTGATCCCATTATCTTTGAGGTGCCATATCTCCATAATTGTGCAAGATAGGTGCATGGTCACAATGGACCATCTATAGAAATTTGCTGGTTACAAATCGAAAGGTCACATGACTGACGATGTTAATTGTTTAGTTATAATAATAGTGAAAGATGACAATAACACCATGTTCATTTGAACGTTACTGGCTATCTTGTTTTAGTGAAAAAATTCTTTTGGGTAATTTTGTGCTGATAGACCAGAGGAGCTTAAGAGAATGTTTGCCAGATATGGACCTGTAAGTGATGTCTATATTCCTGTCGACTATTACTCGAGGCGATGCCGTGGCTTTGCATATGTGCAATATCCTTGCGATTCACTTTCATGGGCTGCACTATTGAGTTACTGTAAATGTATTGGCAGGAATGAAGTTATGCATTGTATGATTTTAATGTATTGGCTGAAATCCCCAATGATCATCCATTGTTGATCAGTTTTGTTTGCAAGCTGCTTAACAGTAGAAAGAAGCACCCGGTATATTGGCAAAATACTGATTTGTAGAAGGAAGACATTTTCTGATTATTTGAAAATTGTTTTGCGATTTAATTTGTTTTGCAATCATAAAACCTTTCAACTTGTCAGGGTTATCTTTTTGGGACTTATATGTTGAGAAATTTGTGTCAGTTCGGAACAGTTTACTTGTAAATTTTAATCAGAAATTTTGCTTCATTGGGACTTGGGAGAGTAATAAACTACTGCTATCTTAGTGCTGCAAAGTATTTCTGTTGATAGGTCTGTTATTACTGCTGTACATGTAGCATTGTGATTGTGTTGGTAGACGTCAAGTCTCGCCACAAGTCACTAGTCACTGCAAGCAAGTAGACCGACATTCGCATTCCAAGATTAGGTCAAGTCAAGACTGCCAAGTCAAGTCCCATTCACTTCCCATTGACCAGACCAAGTAGCAGCACATCTAAAATGAGCCCAGATTATGGTATCAAGCAAGCAAGGCTCTCTGTCAAGCAAGAGTCAAGACTGTTCAAGCTAGCATGTGAAACAAGATTCAAGCAAGATAATTGATGCAAGACTGTGTGGTAATTATGTACAGTGATAGCAGGTTTACCTAGTTAATAGCAACAGAAGTGATGTGTAAATAGAAAAAAAACTGGAATTAACAATTTCTCTCCAATTTTTAAAATCTTAATTTGATTATTTTAGACATAAAGGGAATAAAACAGCTGATTTGTACCTTTGCAAGACTGCATGTTACTAGTATAATATGTTTAAGATTTTGCTGTTTTGCTGTTTTACTTTTCTGATGTGATATTCTCAGGACTTCTTTGTAAACTTAGTGTGGTGAGAAATTTTGTTTAGTATAGACCAGCTTGCAGGTTGTTTTATTCGTACACCCTTAACAGCTGGTCACGTTTGACGATGCCAGAGATGCAGAGGATGCTATGTACAACCTGGATCGCACTCGGCTCAACGGTCAAGAACTGGAAGTGGAGTTTGCTCGCGGAGATAGAAAAAGTACGAGTTGTCAGTTATTTCAAGCGAAAATGTGTACAAGCGAATTAATTTATTTGTGTGTTTATTGGTTTCATCGTTAATTTGATTACTGGAAGGGCATGCTGTCTGTGAAAATCCAGCTGAAATGTTGCACAAGTTCACTTTTTGATACAGATTAACTGCTAGTAATTTCAGGAAAATGCATTGGTTGAACGAATGCTGAAAGTACTGGTAGTTACTTTGACTATTGTTTTACAGTTATTATTGTTTTTGCTGCTGTGTATCTTTCTACATGTGCTAAAGTACCTGAATTGCAGGATAGGTGCACTTTGTGTTAGCTGTACTCTCCGCTGTATTTTTGTGTAATTTTGTGCAAATACCATTATACAGCTGATCGTTAATGCTAATATCTGTAATTCTTTAATTCAACAGATTGCTGGCTAACTGATGTGAATGTCTGGCTCATTGGCATTATCGTATGTCAAAAGTAGACATATATAGTGCATTCTCATAAGAAACCTTTGATGCTCATATTAACACAGAGATTAGTTTTTTGTTACATGATCATCAGTAAAGGTTGTTTTTTGTATTAGTGTAATGATGGTCATGTGTCAACTAGTCAGGATGTTAAGTTTTTTGTGGTTTTGGGGGGGGGGGTTATGTAGCTCCAAACCAGATGCGAGGCAGAGAACGTCGATATCGATATGATGATGATCGTAGGCACAGGCGTCGATCAAGCAGTCGTCGGAGGTTTTATGACACCCTTTCTTTGCTCTAAATTTTTTATACTTTTTTGTCTTTTTACTCTAATCACTTTGTGCTAATATCCAGAAGATATGTGTATGATTTATGTATTTGCAAAATTGTTTGCATATTGGCTTATTTCATATCATATGAGAGACCTAATGTGAGTAACTGTTGATCAGTTATTATTTGTAAATAATTTTTAATGTATGAACTTGTGCCGTTCCTAATGGGCCACATCAAGGGACTTGCCTCTCTGTCCGTCTGTTTGTCCGGTATGGATTCCAACTTGATGACAGAAGGACGTGAAAAAACCAAAATTAGTATAAACCCCAGGGCATGATTAACCAGCATGCCAATTTTTGACTCAAAAAAGGTTAAAAGTCAGCATTAGGGTGAGTGTTAGAGTTGCAAAGTGCAGTATATAGCTAGATAGTATGTTGGCACAGCTTTTAAAACATTTTTTAGTTTGATCGCTGTCAGCAGTATTTAATTTATTCCTAAGTGTATAGTACATTTGCTGCATTTTAAGTTCGTGCTTGCTCGTTACTATTGAATATTGCGGATAATAGTAATTTGAAGTGCAGTTTTTGGCCTGCTGTTGGTTTTGTGGTTCTGTTGCTTTCATGTGGTTTTCGGTGTGAATTGTTTCACAGGTATCGATCACGAAGTAGCAGTGAGAGGTAAATTATATTTTTTTTAATTTAAAGATTGTGAATTTTTACTTTATCATATAAAGCACTTTATTGAGTTTATGTTGTATAAAATTTTTGTGCCTTATTGTCATCACATACTGGTAAATGTGCTTTTGGTAGTTTGTTCTTTGTTGTTGAGATAATTCAGTTAAAATATCCCATTTATCAAGTGTGGTAGGCAGTCTAGGGTGTTGTGTTTTTCGCAGACGAAGAAGCAGAAGCCGAACTCGAAGTCGCAGTGGCAGCAGGTATTTCGTTTAGCATTTCGTGATGTTGATGATGTTGAAACTGGACAGCGAACCAAGACTAAAATTGGGGGAAGGTCATTTCTTACTTAAACGGATTTGAGGCTAAATTCAGTGTGATTTGTTACGGGGTTTTGGAGGTAGGGGCATTTTAGTTGTATCCAAAATGCCCACATATATTTATTTGCTGGGTGGTGTCACCAGTCGGTTTATGGGTACATCGCAACATCAACAAAGGGCATGATGTGTAGACTAATGCAATTGCGTTTATGCTGTGTGGCATTGCTGCGGGTCAAATGTTGGCCCTCGCCAATTCTTTTTCCCAGTTGTACCTATGGCGCCAAGCGGCCTCACATAGCTACAGCTGTTTGAATTTAGTTTGGCTTACATAAATTAATGTTGTGTTAACTAACTGCTGTTAATTGTCGTTTGACTATAGGAGATCAGCTTCACGCTCAAAAAGCCGTTCTCGTTCAGCCAAACGTCGCCATGATCGCAAAAAGTAAGGACTAATTACTTCACTGCTGGTTTTCTTATTGCATATTATGCGGCCATCCTGATAGGCTGCACTAAGCCCAAATTCCATTTGAATTTGAGCTTTATGGGTTTTGTCTCTCTGTCTTTTCGTTTATCCTTTTGTCTCCTTAGGGCTCCTAACTTGAAAACAGACAATTGCAAAATAACGAAAATATAAAACGAAAATCAGCCTGTGCGTTACGAGTAACTAGTGTGTTAATTTTCAGCAAATAGACCACATGTTAAAAACGTCCAGAAAATGAAGCTTGTCATTGTCTCATTCTACACTAGCCAGTCCAAGCACACCAGATACCAGGCAGATGAAAAGGGGATTGTAGTAAGTTCTGTGTAATAGCTAGGTGGATTTTCCGTGTACTCTGTTGGCATTGTGCTATGACTTGTTCCTAGTTTAGCATGTGATTTCGACTCTGTTCAGAACTAGGATATTTAGTCGTCAGCTTAATTGGTTGGAAAATGCTTGCTTATTACATTATTATTCTAAGCCTGCCGTTTTATGCCATACAGTCAGTCAACTAAATATATCTGCATTTTAGAATTGTGTTTTTGGAGGGCAGTCATAAATGAACTTTATGCTGGTGTCCCGTTGCATTTTATTGTTTTATGTTTGTTGTTCATACACATAGTACATTAATAAATACTGTTGTACCACATTGCACGGATATTTCCAATAATGCCGAGCGATTAATTTCGGATGTATATACAATATACTAGCATGCACATTCCAGTTATAAGACAAATAGTTAGGCTAATTTCTGTACCTCGTATGTTGGTGAATGCTTTCAGGTTTAGTACTTAGCATTTCTTCTATGTGGAACTCAACTTTCATGTAACTTTTCAGCACATTAAAGCATAGAGCTTAAAACTGAACTGTTTGACAGTCTGTAGTAGGCTAAATGTGAACACAAGCTCACACAGCTTCTGATTCATTCTAGCAACATGGTGCTTAGGGGTCGACTGTGTTTTGGTTTCTGTTTCAGCATCGAATCTGACAATAAAGGCACTTTCAATCTGGGCTTGGTTTTCAGTGGGAGGTACTCTAATGAGTTTCGGTTTCAGCCGAAACTACGAATGCATTTAGGTACTGAATTTGAAATATATGAATTTGTTTTGGTTGACTGCAGATTATGTCTTTTATGCATGTTTTTGTGTTATGTTGCATTAGCCAGCAAATGTTTGTGGTCTTTTCAGGTCTAAGTCTGCCTCTCCTGCTTCTGACAAGCCCCGTCGTTCGGCAGAACGTGAGCGATCGAAGAGTGGCGATTGATGAACTGTTTCGCACTTCACAGAGATTGTAGAGATTGACAGTTCGCTCGTTTGGTATCGACTGTTTTTTTGATGAAGTGAAACTTATCTGTGTGCGTTTCCGGTTTTATATGTCGATTTTTGTTGTTCTTTAAAAACTTGTCACCCAACGGACTTGTGTGTTGTGCACTTAAAAAGTACAGTTCGTGAGGTTGAATTTCGCTGAGACTTTTGTCTTAGACTACTCTCTGGTCTCGGCAAAACGTGACCTCACCTAGTGTTTGAAATTTGGTCAGATGTCGACTGCGATTAGAGACCTGGATGATATATGAGACGATTTTGGCTGGTTATAGTAGTACTTGTGCTGAGGGGATGATTATAATTATTTTATTAGGGAGACATATGGTTTCTGAAAATATTTACAGTGAAGTTCTGTTATTTAATATATGTATAATTTGACTAGACACTGGAGTGAACTGTGAGATTTATTATTCTAGTGATTGATGAAAAGAATTATTTTTTAAAAACTGGTCTTGTAAGTAATGCACAAGAGATGCGTGGCAGGAAGCATGTGCTTTTGGTATTTTGCAGCTTTGCTCTAAATGCAATAGCGAAAGAATTGCTGAAAATTGATCACATTTGCTGTATAGTTATTGCATAAAAAGCAGGGCTGGAAAAGTGGTCCAGAAAAATCTAGTTTTTTTAGATTTCTTTAAAAACTTCAACAGTATAATTTTAGATTTTTTGGTTTGTTGTGAGATTTATTACATATTATACTTTATTTGGTATTTTCATTGCAATTTTTTAATTTTTTTATTTTGCTATAATTTATGGAAAATGATGTGATGATAACATTAAAAAACCTAAAACCTACAAATTTTCTGGAACAAACCCAAGGTTTTTTCAGCCTTGATAATAGAAGTGACCTTGTCTTTTCTGGAGTCACATATAGTTTAATTCTACTAAGTCTAAGGCAGATATTTAAGTTTTAAAGCATTATGATGTATGACTCATAAGTATGTACAGGGTGGGCCAACAAATGGCACAAATTTTTTATATGCCAATAACTTCATCAAATATTAACCGATTTTTAAAATACTTTTACTGATGGAATTAGCAAAAAAATTGTAGTACCGGGTAACATTAACACTAAAGATCCCACCACACCTAATAGGTGTCGTTACACTACCTTGTGAAATGTCAGACATCGCACTCAAGCCGACGATGACACTGACCTGTGACACTGACCAATTGCGTGATCAACGTTGACTGACCCTGATATGTGGCTTCTAAACAGCCAGTACGGTCTACTGACTGCATAAAACACAACACCGAATTGACGAAAAACTGAACGAAGTCGGTATCACAGTACATATAATACGCGCCGCATTTAGTATTGTATATTCAGTTCAATGATGCACCGTATATATACGTACTGTGTCGGTACCCAAGGACGTTCGGTACCATATGTTACCGAAACATCGAGTACTCGGCACAGCCTTACACAAAATAAAAAGTCATATGCATGGATATTCTATGCTGTGTTTGTTTACGTTTACGCAGATTGTTTACGTTGGTTTTAAAGTTGTCTAATTTTGTTACATTCGTGGTTTGGCTGCTGTAAAATGTCATCGAATTTCCGGTTTAGTAATGAATTGTAGATTGTGGAGCACTGTATTATTTTCTGTTTTTTATCGCACTGGAAAACGCAACTTTGTAACAACCGGCATGTCTTCTTGTCTTCCAAAGATTAGTGAGGCTGGAAATTTCCAATCAGATATTGCAGAGAATTCGTCAGATACTCAGCGCCAGGGGCACGTTTTAGACCAGCTATCTGGCAATGGCAGTGTCAGATCTGAAACATCGCAGATACTACAAAATTTCATTGATGCTAGTGCACATGCCTCGACTGAAGGAATACAGTTGTCAAAACGAGCTCTCAAGCGGGTACATTTGGCGATTTTACTACTTTATAAGTGTGGTTTACATAGTACTATATTATTTTATATTAAATGAGTTGCTTTCATTTTGTTATATACGTTGCAGTAATGGTTTCAGATCTCAATTGTGTTTAGATTTGCAGTGCTTTTATGTGGTATATGGTGAAACTAGTGCTCAACTTGTATGCTAGTAAAACTCACGTCATGCATCCTGTCATAATAAGGACTTTATTTTAGAGATATCTTGGTGAGTAAAACAACAGTTGTCATTATTATTTTTTGAAGTGATAGGAAAAAATAAATCATTTTGCAATTTTTTACGTGTTTTCCACATTAGACTATACTTATCATTGGTTAGAATGATCTGAAATACATTGCATCAAATTACACATTTTGCATGCTTAACTGGTGTGCATTGCTAACTACTAATAATGATAGTAATGGTTGTCAAATCATGCATTGTTGTTATGCTTAGTTGCGACGTTCAAAGTTGAAGAAAGAGAAACAACCAAAGAAGTCTAAAACTGATGACAGTGCTGATCTCCAACATCATTCTGATGTTATCGCAAAAGAAAGTCTTTCAGAAACAGATTACTACTTTGAGGATGGTGATGAATTTCAAAATATACATTTGTGTTGATGTCTACACATGTGGCTTTTGTTGTGGCATTAAGCAATCTTTCTTTGGAGGTTTTTGAATGCTGCATGATGATTTTGTTGTTACAGGCTTAAGAAAAGTCTACCCGTACTATTTCAGCTACAAGACATATGTCAAAAAACGATGGTTTGGACTTCCGATTGTGAGTGTGTTCGTGAAAGAATTTCAGAATTATTCAGAAGAAACTATAGTATGTTGTTTATCTTATGGTTTTTACATGCAAAAGCAGCTACTGCTCTCAGCGGGTCTTAGCCATTGCAGTTCTGTCTGTCTGTCCATACATCCGTTTGTCCGTCACACGGGTGGATCAGTCAAAAACGGTGCAAGCTAGGTATACCAAATTTTCACCTTTGGCTGCTCGGAAGACTAGTTTCAGGAACTGTAAAGCTTTTCCATAAATTCGAAGGGGGTCACCCTGAATGAGGGCACTAAGTGAGAGGGGGTGGGAAAAATTGGCGATTTGTAGTGAATAAGTCGCCGTATCTCAATAAGGGTGCGTGATAGGGCCCAGGTTACTATAATTCACTAGTAAGAAGTCCTACACTGGCTCTCCATTGCTACCGAATTCACTGACCTTTGATGACTTTGAACGCCAAAATGGGGGTTTTTATGGATTTTTTTTGGCAATTTTGGGCTGTGACAGAAGTCTATATCATTCACAAGGTGGCGCCATGGAACTCTTGTTATGCGATCCGTATAGAGAGTTTGGTATTTGTATATTAACTTAGCGTGAACACTCCAATTTTCAGCTAAACTACTGAACAGGAACTGCTATGGGGTTTCACGCATCTCGTGAGCATTAGCTCAAATTTCTTGTTGGTATTCATTTGCATAATTAGCAAGCTGCAATACATTTAAATTGCATTTACTTACATTAGTTACTGGCTGTTTGCTAGTGCATACACTTGAACATGTTGTTGATAAATTTGCTGTTAGTTTTGCTCATTAGGAGTTGGTAGAGGAAAATGCATTGTACAGTGGCTTGCTTACAATTTGTGGGCATAATAGCTAGTTTCATGTCATTTGAAGCTGCACATACACTTGATTTGTTCTGTATCTCACAGTGGTCTAGTGCTAACAGACCTAACTGCACTGTGTGATGTTTTAGGTTATTTTTAAAATCATGGACACTGGGTAGTTGTGTCCGTGACAACTTAGCTTTTCACCTTTCATAGGAAATTGAATGTCCGTTTTCGAATTTTTAAGGCAATTTAAGATTATGGAACTGGTAGGACACGAGTTTGATATGACGATGAGAGTTATGTTTGTCGTTGGTCACATTTTTCAAGCCTGGAACATTTTTGTTGCCATTATATTGGCAACACTTCTGCTTGTCTTTTATTTAGTTCTGGTAGAATCTTCATTAATAACATCAGGGAGATGTTATTGACTACAATGCTGTGTAAGGCTGTTTACACTTACAGCAATTGACTAGTGAATTGTTGGAGTCAGTCAGAATCTCATACTTATTACATCCTGCTGTGTATTGTTTGCTCCATTTTTGTGTAATTTTGAATACTATTGAGCATGGCATCATTTACTTATGGTGGCAGGTTTTCCTGTATACAAGGTGGACAGTGGTGCTATGTTATGCAATTTTTTAACATTCCTGTGCATGCTTTTATTAGAAAAGATTGGTGGAGTCACAAAATATTACTGTAAATGGCAGTTCGATTTCTGTGGATTACATTCTGAAAAATGGCGACTACATCGAAAATTACGTTCACAGGTGAACATTTTAATTTTTTTTGCTTACCGGCACTGAATTTTATAGTTTGTCAGTTGAGAGTATGGTTATAAATAAAGTGTTTTACAAATAGTGACTCTCACCAAATATTTTTTTCTAAAGTTGAAGTGAAATGTACAAATAAATGTTTAATGTGCATCTTTCAGTAATATGGACTTTAGACAATTTCCGTTAAGTGGCCGTTGTCCTGTGCAGTTTCCCTGTTTTCTCTGAAAACTTAACATTTAATAGGGTTTTAACTGGTGGTATAGTATAAAATTAAATTTGATGCAGTTACGAGATATTCTTATTTGTATATAGAATTTTTTGCTGTCATTATTCTCATGCACAAATTTTATCTGGATAAATTTGCTCTCATTTTGGCAGTCTGTGAGTTTTCCAGGCATGAGTTGCCAGTTACGGCAGAACCAATAGAGATTCTGGCTGATACAAGTGAATTGCTTGTTGTTAATAAGCCGTCGTCAATACCGATACATCCATGTGGTCGGTATCGCTTCAATTGTCTTCTCTACGTACTTGCCAAAGAAAAAGGCTTCCGTAATCTTCGCGGTAAATTACTCAAAACATTTTGTGATGTGACTTTTTCTTGTGCTGTCACTCTGCATCCATTATTATTTGAGACAACTTTTTTGTATTTTTTTCACAGATGTTATATTTTTATGTAGATTTGGGCTTATAATTTTATAATTTTTTTAAAACATGATTTATAGTAATCAGGTATACTTTGGTTTATTTCTAAAATATTTTCAGCATTCATGCTATGACTGTTGTGTCAATTGGATGACAGAAAAAATGCCTTGCCTGTAATACATCTTTAGTATTTTGCATGGGGATAATTATTTTGTACCTTGCCTACACCTACACAGAATCAGTATAGAAACATCAGCCAGTTGTACAAAGCTCGTCAGTAGCAGTTGTAATTTTATATCAGAAAGGCAGAATTACAAACTTTTTCATTCATTATGTTAGCATGTTTGCTTCAGAAAAAGGGACGTTTTTATTGTAGCATAGTTTGTCATGTAACATCTCTCATTAACTAATGTGTTATAGGAATTTATTTGCTCATACAATTGCCTCTTGTACCGATTACTGATAGTGTTTTCATGTAGGCCTATACCGGTTAGATCGCTTGACATCTGGAATCATAATATTTTCCAAGACCGAAGCAAAGACACAGGAAATGATGGAACTGATAAGGAAGCGCCAGCTGCAGAAAGAATACGTCTGCCGGGTGGATGGAGAGTTTCCAAGGTGCCGTAATTTTTCCACCAATTAAATGGTTGCACATTTTATGCTATGTTGTTCCGCTGCCATCCTCATGGGCTGCATCATGGATTTTGCTTATCCATCTGTACACCGTGATCCATAAAAAACGTGCCAATTTTATTTTTTGAATAGCTTCGTGAAACATTGGCCAATTTTCATAATTTTTGGCATGCAACATCAGGAAAGAACTTGACGCAAATGACTGTAGTTTTGGCTACCTCACCTTAATACTGTTGCTACACTACCTTGTGAAATGCAAAAATTCTGGCTACAGACTTACTAGGTATTTAATCATCTCGTTTGGCCATTTACAGCAATGAATTCATACTGAATAGTGCATGCGTCGGCTCAGAAATGATAACTGAAAAGTGACAAATGCGATTGGCAACTATTGTAGATCAAAAAGTCACACCTGTCACATCACATCCTCTTTATTGCAGCATGTGCTCAACACGTCTTCTTCTAGTACAAATGCAAGTGGCAAACATTGACACCACTCACAAACAGAAGGCACAACAATCTGCATTTCTCAAGGTAGTGTAGCGACAGTATTAAAGTGAGGTGGCCAAAAGTACAGTCATTTGCGTTGAGTTTCTTCCTGATGTTGCACGCCAAAAATTATTAAAATCAGCCGATGCTGCATGGAGCTATTCAAAAAATAAAAGTGGCACTTTTTTATGGACTGCGGTATATATCTGTCTCATATTAGCTTAGAATTAGAAAACAAAAAGCTTTTAAAAACCAAAATTAGTGTGAATTTTACCCAAAGGTAACCAAACCATTTCAGTACAAAAAGTCACAGCTGCATCCACATTCTGTCCTGGTACACTACCCGGTACCACTGAAATTGAGTTTGTTGATTTGACAGGCACTGCTGACATACCATGTGGCACAGCAGAGCTCTGTAGCCGCAGAAATCAAGCTTTGAGCTTTGTTCAGTTATATACACCATGGGCCATAAAAAACGTGGCACTTTACTTTTGCCCATGTATTCACCAGTTATTTACCGATTAAAAAAATTTTTTTACTGGCACACTCTTCTGACAATTTGCAATAATGTGATTGTTATATATTCCACCACACCGTAAATGCATCTTTACACTAGGTTGTGAAACATTAATGTAAGAAAACCTAATGATAATAACGAACATTTAAGTATATGAAAAAAAACACTTCAGACCAACATTGCGGTATGACACTAGACTGTGTTAGACCCACACTGTCTGGTATTATACAGATCATTCACCACAATGTTGATCTGAAGTGTTTTCTTTTCAATTTTACCGAATTGTTTGTTTGTTATTATCATTATGCATGCATATTTCATTGATATTTCACACAGTAGTGTAGAGATGCATTTGTGGTGTGGCGGGATATATAATAATCTCGTTATTGCAAATTGACCGCAGAGTGTGACAGTGAAAGAATACTGAATGCTGAAAATCGGTCTTTAGTTGTTGAAGATATGGGCAAAAATAAAATGCCCTGTTTTTTATGGCCCACCCTGTAGTGTCAGATGCTGCCACATGGTATGTGAATAGAGCATACTAAATAGGCGAGTTTATTAGGCCGCCCAAAATGATAGTCCAGAAGGCCTTATGTTTTCCAACAGTTCTTTATTCTTTTTTTTCAACTTGAGATCTCTGAGGTTCGTGGGCGGATCTCTGCAAAATTTTGCCACATGGTCGGAAGCATCTTTAATTTACAAATGCCTGTCCAAAAATTTGGGGGCCAAAAAAATTGGGCATGAAAAACACACTAAATTTGGCCCAATTTCGGACCCCTTCTCAGTTTGAGCGCAAATATCTCCGGAACTGACAGAGATATCCAAAATCGGAAAACTATTTGACCCACAGCATTTCTTCCCATGTTCGGCGAAAAAAGTTCAGTGAACATTGGTCCCCTAATTACAGAGATTTGGAGGTGCAATTGTACCCAAAAAATCCACTTTTGGAAGACCATATTTCGGTCCGTAGGGGGTGCTCACCTCAAAATTTTTACGCGTGCTACAGAATGACCAAGTCTTGCTAGCCCACACTCCAGAGGGGATGAGGGTTTTCCCAACAATTTTTCACAAAGTGGGGTCAAAAATTAATTTAAAATGTAGCGTATGAGCCTCAAGATCTTTGGAGCTAAGGGGAGTAGCCGAATGAAACTAGCATGATGTGCCACTAGGTAGGCATGATAACGCGGGTACAACTTTTAGAGGGCACCGCCATCTATAAAATTTGGGAAGGCACGTCCAAAATTTGCAGCTATTTAGGACAACTTCTGAGTTCGAGCGCAAATATCTCTGGAATGGATAAAGATATCGACTAGGGATAAAAGGTGTTATCAACTACTATTTCTTATGCGTTTAACAAAAAAAATCTGGTGAACTTATGTCCAGTAACCACAAAATTGCATTTGCTCATTTCGACCTACCATCGACAGTTCGTGCGTTTTTGGACAACTTTAGATTTTGATCGCATATATCTCTAGAATGGATAGAGATATCGATAAATGGAAAAAGGCTTTTACAATTATGATCGATTCCTCGTTGAACACAGAAACATTGGTGAAATTCGGTTCACAAACAACAAAGTTCTGTTGTCTCATTTCAAACCACCCAAGTTTAACATTGCGCTTGCTATACATGTATATGATAATGCAGTTGCATTCTGGCCACGTGACTTTGCTGTAAACGAAATTTCAACCCCTTAACTGTTCCCCAATTGGACTTACGGCGCCACGCGGCCTCACATTGGGCTCTGCCCCATATTTCTAGTTTTCACTAATGTCACACTCTGCTGTATGCAGCATTGTGCATAGTGTGAAATTGTGAATACACAATACATCCTTAGGGTTTGGGTTGCGCAATGCAGTGGACAAATGTGTATGGATAGATGGACACAGCAACATTATTGCGTTGGCATTGGCAAATGTGTTTTATGCAGTTAGACTAGGAAACAGGGGGTTAGCGGGTTCAACCTTCCCCCAATTCAAAAAATGTTGGGAACTTTTAAAGTTAATGTGACAATTCTGTGTACAACAATTCAAAATTTTTTATGCTCACTTCGCTCGAAGATTATCCGTACATCTGCTTTTTACTTTGCATCGTCACCCTTGTTTGCCTTTATTGTTTAAACTGCATGCACTAAATTTTGTCAGTTGACTCTGAGAAATATAATTGAAATTGTTGCCACCAGACGTCATATTTTAAGGCTAAAATGCACTAAATTTGGTCTTGGCTGTGGCTCATAGCGCTCCCTCAGATCCCTTAGCTGAATTTAAGGGGTCTTACTTCTAAGGAAAGGGAAGGTAAGGAGAAAGGGAAGGGAGGGGAAAAGGAAACAGGAGGGAGGGAAGAAAGGAAAGGAGAGAGGGGAAAAGGAGGAAAAGGTCAAACTCCTTCTCCCTCTCACGAGCGTCGAGCAAAAATTCTGGCTACAGCCTTGCTAGAAGTGGAATTGTCTTGTCTGCTGTCTGGCAAAAAAGTCATGCTGTTTTTCTGTAGTGGACAGGTGGAGTGCAATGAGCCTATTGATGTGTTGTCGTACAAGCTTGGCGTATACAGAGTCGGGCCTGGTGGCAAGGAGGCAAGAACTGTATTTGAGCGACTGAGTTACAATGGCCAGATTAGCATTGTCAAATGTGTGTATATTTTGTGATGTAAAACACATTAGTCTTTCTCGAGCTACAAGCCCATAAGGCGGCACTGATTTCTGTTTTTTCAGCCCTTTACCTTTTCTACAGCAGGACCATGGATACAGGGTAATGCATCGACAGTGTGTCTGTTTGCACCCTAGTTGTTGCTTGCCCATGGAGGGGTGGCCAGGCTAAGTTGGATGGCTGGTGGTGTAGTGAGGTGGTTTATCTGTCTGCCGACAGTTACCCACCCCAGTAATAACCAGGCAATACTTCAAGTAACTGTTGATGGAGATCAGCACGTACTAACTTAGCCAGCCTTTTGAGCCGTGGTATTTTATTAGACTTGGTATTTATTTTATACAGGTCTCAGCTAGTTTTGTGCACATCTGTTTGTGATTCTGTGGTTTCTTTCTGCACATTATTGTAGTCTCTGTTATCACAGTAATATCTACAGCAGATTTTCTGTATTTTATCAATGGGACTGCGCCTTATCAATCACTAGCAGGAAATCGTATTTGAGCTTCAGTTGGCATCAACATCAGAAGTATTGAATGAATGGCTGGACATTCCGAGAGTATTACGCTGAATGTCCACGTTCTTTGTGTGACAACTGCTCTTTTTTACACGCAACAGCAGCTACTGCTGTAGTGCATTTTAGCCATCTCAATTCTGTCCATCCGTCTGTTCGTCTCTGTCCGTCACACGAGTGAATCAGCCATAAACAGTGCAAGCTAGGATCACCAAATCTTCACCGTCTGCTGCCTGGAAGACTCTAGTTTCAGGATCAGTAAAGCTTTTCAATAAATTTGAAAGGGGTCACTATGAACGAGAGGGGTGGGAAAAATTTGCAATTTTCAGCTGATACGGCATTGGCTAAGCGAGACAGGTCGCATCCTCTGGCAAGTACAAGTAAAACACTATAGATAATTAGCCGCTGGTTGTCTAGCAAGAGAAACAGCGTTGCTATGATGTGTGAACATAGATAATGTTTTACTGGGCTTTTAAACATGCGCCGTTGTTGCACGTTTTCCTTTGCATTTGCTGGGCTTTTCTTGTCATAATTTGTGCACTTTATTGATTATTCTGACAGTTACTTTTAGCATTTGATGACAGTCAATAGTCTGTTGTGTGCTGATGCTATGTTAACACATTGACATTCAGTCCCTCAGCTTGTGTTATATAGTTGATCAGGGCCACAGCCAGGATGTGAAAAACGAGGAGGTAGTGCAGCGGATCTGGGGGACAGAGTCCCCCAGCAGGGTCAAGCGGCGGAGCCCCGGTGAGGGGTCTGGGGGGCTCCCCTCAGAAGCTGAAAAACTTGCAAAATTTACTTAACTGAAACTCTTGTTTTGTGATACACATGCTTGACAGTCAAACACTGAAAACTTCCGTGTTCATCTGTATCTAGCTACAGGCGATTGCAGGCCTAATTCTGTTTGCAATCTGTAGGTAACAATAATATGAGTACAATGCAATACGCAAGCATTACATATTGCACCTGAAAATCTTACGCTAAAAGATTTACACAGACAGACGAAAACTGCTATGCTTAGCCCTATCAAGCTGTCTGTAGCCTATTTGCTTGTTAACTAGACCCGAAGCCAGTGGCGAATCTAGGCTTCAACCAAGAGGGGGGTGAAATATCCTCCTTGTTCCTCCCCCTCTTCCCTTCGATCCCCTTCTCTTTTCCCTTTCTTTCCCATTTCCCTTTCTTTCTCTTCTCCTTTTTCTTTTTCCATTCTCTTTCCTTAAAAGTATTATCCATTGAATCTAGCTAGGGGGTCTGGGGAAGCGCTGTGAGCTCCTCCAGTGGGGTCTGGGGTGGAGTCCCAGCCGAAATCGAATATGGCACATTTTAGCCTTAAAATACAACATCTATTAACAGTAATTTTAATCATTTTTTTGATACACGAACTTACTAATCAGCAGTTCGGCAGAGCATATAAAAGGGCTCAAGGAAAGCAGGGCGGCCGCACGTCCGCCCTCTCTTGGATCCGCCACTGCTCTAAGCCGCCGACTTTGCCGGCCGCCGGCCACCAAAATTCTTGCTAAGTCACCGGCGCCACGAAAATCGCGTCTAAGCTGGGACTTCAGCTCCGAAAACGCTAAGCCGGTGCCGTGAAATTTAGGGCTAGCTGACTTAAGGGTCTGTTGTTAACTAAAAATTTATACTTCTGGTATGAGGTCTGGGGGGCTCCCCCCAGAAGCTGAAAAGCTTTCAAAATTCACTTATCTGAAACTATTGTTTTGTGATACAATTTTTGGATGTGTTCTGAGACCGAGGAGGCAAGTACCTCCTCGTGCCTAAATGTAGCTACGGCCCTATTGATGATGTGCATTGTTATAACTTATCAATACTGTATTTTGTTGTGAGCAGGTCTACCATTCACAGGCCGAACTCATCAAATCAGAGTTCATTTGCAGTATCTGGGCATGTATTCACATTGCTGAATATCTGTTTATTTTGTGTAATATTATCTGGTTTTCATTTCCTATGATGCTTTATTGGATAGATGCATAATTATGTTGCCACTTAGCTTTTTGTAGTATAAGAAGAAGCAAGTTGTGCAAATAAGAAGTTGCATGTTTGTTAATCTTTTTCTTTGTTTGCGTTTAATCATGTTAATTTATATTAAGCCTGTCTGCCACTTATATTTTCTGAAACCTATGTTTCCCAAAGTGGGATTTCATTAGATCATTGTCCTTAATGTCTAGTCACCCAAATGTCAGCATCGAAACATTGAAATAATAAGTAAGTATATTAAGAAACGGGTGTCAATAAGATATGGCACATAGTAGGCCTACCAATGGATATGGCATTGTTGTACTTCATCTTATTCAAGAAAAAAATATGATAAAAATTGATGACATTGTTTGTTTACATTAGGAAGACCCTAGATAGTAGCCAGTGAAATTACAGTATCTAGTGAGCTTACTAAAATATTCAATGTTTTAAGTAGGATTTTTGCAGCCTTCCAACCGAGTGTTCGATGGTTCATGGTAGCATGCTGGATCGTGAGGGTTTTCACCCCGAGTTCGAATCCCAGCTACCACAAAAAAGCAGAAATTCATCACAAATTTCGCATTTTTTCACTTTAGGGTCAGTCGGTTAGGGTTAGGGATATGGTCAGTAGTTAGGGTTTGTGCCAGTTTCGTTTAAATAGGATTTTTATATTTTGAGGGCAGTTCACTGGCTACTATATAGGGTCTTCCATTTACATTGTCTGTCGCATGTGTCTAAATATTGTGCTGACAGATGACTACGTTAAATGTAGTTAACCATCTTATACAGTATTGTTTGAACATTATGTCAAATTGTTTGTTGAAAATAACAGGTTTTCCAATACCCAATGATCCAATATACAGTGGTTCAGTATGGGGACCAAACAGGGGCAAAGGCGGAGACTTTGGTAAATCTGAAGAGCAGGTAATGTTACTTACGAAGTTTTGACAGTGTGTGTGGAATATGTTTTAACCGTTTAATTTTATTTCTTTGTCGTGTTTCAGTTTTTATTTCATCTTTGCCATTGAAGTTTAAGGTTGTGCTATGTGCAGCTCTAGGTCACACAGTACGTCAGTGCTATGACGACATATTTTTCTATTTTTTGTATGCTGGCACGTGTCTATGCATTTCTTAAAGCCTCAACTTTTACCTGTGGGGCCGGAGGCTGCGGACAACCTCCCAGCGCTGAGATCTCAGCATGGGCCCAATGCACTTCCTCAACAGTCATTAAGGTCTTAAGGTCCTCTTAGAGGCTGTGATGAACCTTAACAGTGTTGTCCAATGAATATTGTGATGTTTCTCTAATGGTAGAATGTGTACTCCTGAAATACCCGTCCAGCGTCTCATAGTTGCACTGTATCAAACAGTGACATGAGTGAAGTATTTGCTCGAGACCCATCATGCTTTTGTCCGTTGAGATTGCTGTCTTCAGTGAGCAATCTGGTTAAGACCTCAAGTCTTACAGTGCAGTCCAGCAGTGTAAACGCTTATTTCCACTACAGCTGTGCTGTGCATTGCAAGCAGTTGTTAGCGGTACATTGCTTGGATAGCAAATAAAAACAACTAGAAGGCGCTCATGAGTCGTGAGAGTGCATATCTCCGCCAAGTGAAGTGATTTAAACACAAGGAAAGGGGAGAGAAAAGAAAGAGCTGCTTCACTGCCGTAATAGCCGGCGTTGCTGCTTACGCTGTTGGTGCAATGACGTCATTGCTATTATTAGTCATAGTGTACACACACACACACACACAGAACGAACGATGGACAGAGTGACCAATCTCTTAATCTCCTCCAATGTTCACTGCGTTCACTTGGCGGAGATAATGACACTGTTGGCATTTCTGTGTCTGCCACAATGTGCAGTGCAGTAGTCCGTGGTGTCAGTACACTTTAACTTTCGTTGTGGTTCTGATGTGGTAGCTACTGACGGAGCTGCAGCAGGTGCACAGCAGTTCACGGTATCTGACCAACATTGCACCTGACACACTTCATCACCAGTCATCGACATTACAACAGCCACAGCCATGTGCCAGTGACACCCACACTAGTAGCGGTGCTGAAAGGCAGACAGATGACGCTGTAGATTCCGTGGTTAGATCAGCACTGGATGAATCGTCGACGGCACGTTTGCCTGTGTTTGACTCGTCCAGAATGACATTCAACCCAGAGTGCCGAGACTGCCAGATATCGTTTCAGCATACGAAACCCGACCATCTGCTGATGTATCTGCATGCCTACCGCTACCAGGTGAGATTTTGTGATGAGCTTACATCTAGTTTACTAATGTTATTGGTGATGTACATTAGTGCTGGTGTTTGGGATGTGCTATGTTTGAGCTGATGCACAACTCTAGGTGCATATTGTACTCTGCAACTGATAGATTCATTGTCATCGTAGTCAAAGTCGTAGGACATTACTTATATGTGGTGTGCAGTGCAGTTCACTAAATATTGCTAAAAATGAAAGATTACTAAAAAAGGAAGAAAAAAACATTAAAATGTCTGTGGCTGTTACTGCCGTGCAGATTATAATAAAACATATCTCAAATGTAGCTGATGTATTAGGTAGGTGTACTGTATACTGTATTATTTAGGCACTAGTGCTGTGTTGGAAACGTAATTTGCATTTTCCTTCTACATTGCACAGGATATGATGGCCCTACTGCACTCTTGTCTGCTTTCATTGTGGACATTAAAATGGATAACGGTTTTGGGGCTAATATTTCCATGACTGCAGTCAGTCATAATGACTAACTTTGCCAGTTCAGTGATGTGATGGGTCAGTAACTCTACTGGTAGACCTGTACTCAGCTATAATCAGAATGATAATGCAGGCTTCACGATCGACCGCCACTGGCCATGGATTTACTGTTGTCTTCAACCACTCACTTTTCTCCCTCCGGACCGCGATGCACCGAATTGTGATGGTGGGTGTTCATGACAGTAACCTGTGTGGACAAACTCAGCCGGTTTTAAGTCTGTTTGGTCTGCAGCCTCTATACATTTGTCAAATGAATGGGGTGAACTCAAAGAGTGGTATTACTGTAATGGCGATAGCACACCACGAATATTGATTATTATGTTTGGAGCTGTGTTGGTGCATATTTGCAGGGTCCTGACTGGTGCTTTACATCACCGTTACCGCAGTGGGCTCAAGACGACTGCTCAGACACAAGTTACTCAGCCATTGAAGCCAATGCAGTCAGCAACTGACAGCCACTGTGAACCGATTATCATTGACTGTAGTTTTTAGATTTTAGCCTGTTTTGGCATGTTCTAGTGGGTGTCATGTTGTGTTTGTTAAACGTTAAATATCCTATGCCATGCTGGGCCCTGGTTACTACTTAAATGCGTCTGAGGCATAGACTTCTTAACATATATTGTGGCTAAACTATACATCATTTAAAAAAAATTTTACTATAACCTTGTCAGATGTGGTTACTATGCATACAAAATTTTGTAGCAGACGGAGCATGTTTGACAAAGTTAAAGTAAAAAAAACTTTTTAAAAACCAATGTACGGTTTAGCTACAATATATGCGCTCACAATATGAGCGCTCTTGAGGTCTTCTCTAATTGGGCGCTATACAAATTGACATATTCATTCATTCATTCATGCACACACAAGAAAGTAGGAATCATACAGTAACCAAATTTGCAGCATTTGTTCACGTTGTCTATGACACTATGTGCAAAAATTTTATAGTAAAAAAAATAAAAATACCAATAAACCCACGTTTGCGGACCCGAGCATGGCCGCCATCAGTCCTTATTTTAAGAGGTCTGTGGTCTTAGGGCAGGCAAACTATCTTCGTATGTAACTAACCACCCAGGTCAACTTGCAGTTACAGAATAACTCGAACCAGGCTGACATTGACGACATGTATACAGAAAGGCACTAGACCAGCTACGGAGGTAAATGAATGTGTAAATCAACTATAAGTTACAAGCACTGGCATCTAATCTAAGGATTTGTGACTGAAAAACTTCTAATACTGACGCGATTGAACCACGGTGTTAGACCCGTAAGCGACTCACCAACCGTTTTCTCGCTCGCTCGTAGGTAAATCTCGCTCGCTCAGCGAGCTTGACTTTGCCTTAGCCGCTACGTATTGGCATGGAGCCCACAGCTTGCTCATATAGGCTCATTATACAAGCTTACTCGTGTATTCTTTTTTTTAACTTCATTTAGTTATTCTCTGTACAGTTTGATCGGCGTCGTTTTGCGTCGTTTTATTACTTACAAATGAATAGAAATAAAAGAAATTAATAACAGTAAGTGTTGTTAGTTTCTAGCCCAAACCCGTCGGATCGGCAAGTCTATTGAGATTTGAGATTGCTTCTCAGACTTCTTCGCTTGTAATACTAAAACTGTTTTATGGCAAACTATTATTAACAGGTAGTCCAATTTAAGCGAAGACGAGAAGAGGCCATTTTAATGATTTTATGATTTTACAAACACCTGCATACGTCTCTTACGTCATTCTCACGTCACCTACCAAGGTGCTGGGACTGCTGGTGCACGCGTGGCGTGAGCGACGTAACGTATTCAAGATATAAAAAGCTTCCATTTAACTATAAGGCATACGTGCATTACGTGGTAGTTCTAGAGAATCGACTATTGATAAAAATGAGGGAATTATGAGATTATAAGATAATGATTATATTGCCACTTTGAAATTAAATTTGTAGCATTACAACACGAGGAAATCGTGCTGTTTTGAATTTCGCTCGCTTCGACTCGCTCGTATAATATTGTCGCTCGCTCACGGGAAAAATCTCGCTCGCTCTCGCTCGTCCCGTTTCTCGCTCGCTACCACTCGCTCTCGCTCTCGCTTACAGGTCTACTTGGGAGCCTCAGTCTACGTAACGTATTTGCAGCAGTCACACGGTTTCAACGGTATGATTTAGAGGAGAAAAATTAAAATTTCAGATTCTTGGGGTCCGTACTAAATGACGCCCCTGTAAAGCACGCTTAGCTCAGCTCGCAGTAGTACTGTTTTCGCAACTTTCGGCTACAGTTGTGCGTGACAAAACAAACGACGGTGTAGTCACGAGATCGGAGCGCGGTATAAGTAAGATACTGCACTGTCTGGAATGATATAAGCTCGTACTGCGTACTCGCTTACCCACTTCAGCAATGCTGTATCTAGTACTTACATCACTGCTACAGGTCAAGCCTCGAGACAGTGTTTGTTTTTCTCGCATAAAGCAACGGCTAAATCAAACGAAGTGCAGCGTATTATGCGCATACAGAAAGACGTAACTGAACTTAACCGAACTGAACTGACACGGTTTAGTTTTTGGGCAAGCAGAGCAAGCCCATTGGTCATTGGTTGACGCGTACGTGAGCGTAGTCACGTAGGCCACCGACGCCGTTTGACGGTGTCGACTGTAATGCATTACTTCTTGTGCATTAATCAGTTCGTCAAAACTAAACCAGGTTAGTTCAGTTCAGTTCAGTTCAGTTCAGTTACGTCGTTCTTTACGCGTCTTTAAAGTGAAGGGAGAGCTGCGTGTGTCGGGGGTCAGGTATCCGGTCCGTACGAATACACATATCGTCGAGGAAAGGACATCGACTCATATCCCGTTTACGGCGAGCTGCACGTGTACGGCGGCGGGGGTTACGTGGCTGAGTTGCGGGGTGACCGTGCTGCCATCTATAAGAAGATTGCGCGGCTCAAGGCCGACGGATGGATCGACAAGTACACGCGCGCGGTCTTCCTCGAACTCGCTGTCTACAATCCCAACGTATGTGTCTCACATTGGCAAGGATGTGGTCTCGGTCTTGACGTCTCGGTCTCGAGACGTACTAACGTCTCGTCTCGGCCTCGGAGACATGCGTCTCGTTTATCGTCTCGGTCTCGGCTTAAAAGGTCTCGCGCATGTCCCTGCACATTAGTGCCCTCTAAAAGATCTATTTCTACGCCTACTCATGTCAACTTAGCCTCCTACCCTCAGCGAGACAGAAAATAAGCATTGGCTTATGGGCTACCACGCCGGTAGCCGGAGGTAGTCGCCGGCTCAATAGTCTAACGGTAACGTGTTGGACTTGTATAATCCTGAGGTAACTCAGAGGCGCAGGTTCGACTCCACACCAAGACACTGCCGGGTAACGACGTTAGGCAAGTTGTTCACACACATGTGCCTCTGTCACTAAGCAGTACAATTTGGTACCAGCTTCACCGCTGGGACGTAAACAGGCACACCGCGCGATACACTGGCCCCGTATCCGTGGTCTTGCAGTGTAAAAACTGGTGTCTGGCTGAGGGCCTTAGGAAACGGAGATCAGCGCCGCCCTATGGGCCGTAAGGCTCGGGATGGACTTTACGTTTTTACGTTACGGGCTACGGGGTGAAGGTCTAGCGTGGCTGCTGATTCCGGCGGTGGTATGTCTGCTAGCTGCAAACGGCGGGTCTAATAATTGTTCGCTGACGCGGGCAGCGGTGGTGACATAGTGTGCTGTGGTATCATTTGCTCGTGCCGGTCAGCTGCCACTTCCGAAATTATAGGCTTAAATCGCTTCTGGTCGCGACTCGAGTAAGAAGCGTTTTAGCAAGTAACCTTACTTTGACATTCTCGCTTTATTGTGCGTCCGTTCTAATAGACCGCATTACGAGTCTTGTCTGTCCGTCCGTCTCTGTCCGTCTCACACCGATGGAAATTAGTTGTTGTTATCAGATAGAAATAGAATAACTGCAAGCGACGCATCATATCATAGTCACGGAAGTCGGTTGCTAACATTAGGAAATTTTATGTGAATATAGAAATTTTCTGGCATATTAAACTGTCCGTCGGTGGTCGAATCGCTTGCCCCTTAAGGCTGCACACATACAAGGTGGGCCAAAAAATGGCACCATTTTTGTACGCCTCATAACTTTATCAAATATCAACCGATTTTCAATTTTCTTTTGCTGTCAGAATTAGGAGACAATTTGCAATAAAACTGTCATTATAGATCTCACCACCCCAAAGTGTGTTACTACACTACCTTGTGAAATGTCAGTGTTTTAAAAATAACAATTAAAAACAAGACGACTTTTGTAACAACAAATTTTAAGAAATTAACAAGAGAAATAACGTGTTTGTTGTCTCAGTTATTGTCTAAAAATCACATCTCAGTTTTCACATCAAATTTTCAATGTGTCCGTCTTGCTGGTGGACGACGCACCCAAGCCGGCGACGCCACTGACCAATGGTACGATCAGCCAAACACTGTGGCAGTTTGCCCCACTCAGCGACAATGACTTTCTTTAGCTGGTTGACTGTCGTGAGTTGTCAACGTTGATAGGCCATCTGTTGAAGGGCATCCCGAACAGCGTAATTGACTGGATTTAAGTCGGGGTTGTTTGGGGGCCACATGCCAGGCTCGATCAGCGTTGATCACCAACTGGTCAGTAACGTCGCCGGCTTGAGTGCGTCATCTGTAGCGACACACTTGAGGTATGGTGGGATCTATAGTGATAGTTTCATTACAAAATGTCTCCTGATTCCCACAGTGAAAGAATTATAAAAATCGGTTAATATTTGGTGAAGTTATGAGGTGTACAATAAATGGTGCCATTTTTTGGCCAACCCTGTATACGTGCATGTTTTCTGATATTGTTTTACTGTTCTGTTACCATTTCGTGGTAAACAAAAGACATTTTCTGCCCGCGATAGCAACGACATATTGTTCCAGCATCGTGACAATTTTTTTCTGTTTGTCTTTTTCTCTGTTACTTCGATAACTCATAAGCCGATACACTTAGCTCAATGAAATTCTGCATGAACATTATTTTATCTTGTCAAACGCAATTTTTTTGAATTTCAAGGTCATAGGTCAAAAGTAAAGGTCACAAGACCGGATTTTTGATACTTAACTATTGCGAGATAGGACCGTGCCGCTAATAACTGCTGCTAGGCAGGGCTAGCTAGACCGATGGCTAATAGACGTCACTGACGTTATTGCTATAAATATTGCACCATACCACAGCGGCTACCGCGGACAGATTTAACCATGTGCAAGGCTTGACAGTCTAGTTTCATACACATGCAGGTGAATCTGTTTGGCGTGTGCACGATGGTTGCGGAGCTGATGGAGAGCGGCGGCTTTACGTACTATTACCGCTTCGAGCCAATGAATCTGCTCGGCTCGCTGACGGGCACCGCGCTGTTCCTGTACGCCTGCCAGGCCCTCTACCTCATCTTCATCATATTCTTCCTCGTCAAGGAGATTCGCACATTCTGGAAGCAGCGCTGCAAGTACCTGACCATGTTCTGGAGCTGGGTTGAGATACAGGTGATTGTGTTGTCGATCGCCGGTACGGTGATTTTCATCTACAGATACGTCGCCACGCCCAAATTTCATCTCGTTTTACTTTAGACTAGCAGAATACAACAACAGCAGCAACAACAACAACAACAACTACTACTACTACTACTATTACTACTACTACTACATTACAGACATTTGCTCAGAGCAAAATATGTCGTCGCCACGCTCAAGTTGCTCGACATCTTCGCCAGGAGCGGCGGCAACGCCTACATGAAGTTCCAGAAAGTCGCTTACTGGAACGAAGTGTTGCTCTACATGCCGGCTGGTCTATTTGCATGGTTTCTGATAGTCTCTACAATGCTAGGCCACGGTCTATACTGTGGGGACCCATACAGCGAAACGAGGTGTTGCTGTACATGCTCGGCCTGCTGGTATTCTGGTCGACAATGAAATTCATCAAGCTGCTGCGTTTCAACAAAGTCATGTCTTTGCTCGGATCGACGCTCAAATACGCCTCCTCGTCGCTTCTCTCTTTCTCCATCATGTTTCTCATTCTGTTCTTCGCCTTCGTGCAGTTCTTCTACCTGACCTACAACGCCTTGTTCAGAACCTTTTCAACGCTCGTGCTCACCACCGAGGAATGTCTGCAGATGCTTGTCGGAAAATTCGACTTTAATGTAAGTAGGATAATGGAGATTTTTACTTGCCACAATAAGGGTAGGAACAGATAAACGACAAAGGAATAACTTACTCTTTGTTTGAATAACAGACTGTTTTTTTGCTATTTCAGCTAAAGCCACGTTATGCAATATACCCCACCTGTGTCCGTTATCAGTCCTTAAGTTTTCGCAGTTGCTGCTGCTCCACGTCTTTAAACTCAGGCACAGTCAGACATTTCTTTCGCAGATTCTGCGGACTTTTACGAAAATTGTTGTTTCTAAAATTCGCGAATCTTACCAATTTGATACGTAATATATGATTGACAATTTTTTAACAGTTAAAATAAAGTTTAAGTTCTCAGCTGAAAAAAATTACTATTGGGAATTTTGGTTCGTACGGGCGACAAATTACACTAGCGGTCTTTTCAAACGTCGCCAAAAGCGGAACTATATTCGGTAGATTATACTGCGAAGGATAACTCCCGCTGATTAAATTATTTTTTTGTATAATTACTGTATTGTGTTATCGTAGGATCTGTTGCAAGGCAGTGGGCTCGGCACGATAATGTTTCTACTGTACATGTTGGTTGTCTTCTTCATCCTGCTGGCGATGTTTGTGACTATCATCAACGAATCATTCGCTGCAGTCTGTGACGACACCAGCAAACAGTCCAACGACTCAGCCTGGCCATCCCTCCGTGGCTAAGCGCATCGCAGCGCACAGTCCAACGACTACGAGATGGTCGACTTCATGATCGCTCGTTTCAAGTACTGGACGGGCTTGGCGGGCCTAATGAAGAAGTTTGGAAAGACTCATTCCGAGGACGATCAACTCGACAGTTCTCAGGTTCCTCGCGTTAGTTTATGTATCGGTGACATGAAAATGTGTAACATGCGCAGAACAGTTAGATCAGCCGGTACGGTAGTTTTCGGCGGTTTTATGTTTTGCTGCTGTTTATTTCTTTAGGCCTATTTTTAGCCGACACTACTTAAGTGACTGTCGAGCTACTGGCATGGTTGTCGTCCGTTCGTCTGTGTGTAAAAGATATATTGTGACTAAGATTTAGGTCGTAGACAAGAACGTTTCACACGAGTAATTAGCCATGTGTGTAAAACTCGGGCATGCAAAATTTTAGCGACTAAATGCAAAAGGAACATTTTCAAATTAAGGGTTGAATGGATGAGGTAGAAAAAATGAGAGTTTTTCAGCGGAAAACTGGTCTTATCTTGAAAACGGTGAGAGATATGGCAGAGGTTACAATTAATCACTAATAAAAAGTGGCATACACTTTTTCAGATGAAATGAAAATTATAGACCTTGGATGACCTTGAAGTCACTGACAACCAGTACGGTCGGCTTTATAGCGACAGCTGGGCTTCTTGTCTTTTGTCGGCGTGAGATTTCTGAGCTTCTTTGGCCAATTGCCGTGAAACTTTGCTACGTGCTCGGAAGTGCTTTATTTTATAATATAAGCCCAAAAATTGGAGAAGGGTTTTTCTCCCCAAAAATTTGGACCAAAAACGTGTAAAATTTGGAGCGATTTCGGAGAACCTCATGACTTCGATCGCCAATATTTCCGGAACGGCTAAAAACATCCAAAATCGGAAAAATAAATGATCCACTGCGATTTCTCCCGCGTTCGGCGAAGAAGTCCACTAAACCCACCGTTTACGCGGCAAATTTTTACCAACTAAAATAAACTTTCTCGGAAAACCATATTTCTTTGTTGAGTGAGAATGAGTTTGTTTTACGAACAAATATATCGGTAACAGAAGTGTATTTTATGGACCGGTGCCACTTATTGCAATGCTGACCAAAAAAAAAACAGAAATGCTGCAATGCTTTTTGAGACTATAGCACAGCAAATGCGACGGTGGTTCAGACCTGGTTGGGGTGCTTATAGCGTTCCCCCGTGCATCGTAGTTGGTTTAAAAGGGCTGCTTTGCTGCCGTTGGGGGGGCAAAAGAGAGAGGGCAGAAGAGGGGAGATTGACTTTGATACGCTGTTGGAACAGAGCCGCCGATTGGCTAAAGCCAGTGTCCCCTGTTTCTTTATTTACTTGCGCAATTACTTAATGACGACGAAATGTTCGTTTCGTATCATATCATATCAAATCATATCATACAAGAAAGTCCAGCTGTCGCTATGGAACTCGCGCTACAGCCCATGCAGTTCATGTTGCAGTACTGACCTTCAAGGTCATTCAAGGTCGATGATTCTCATTTTATCTAAAAGAGAGTATGCGATTTTTTTATTAGTGATCAATTAGTGATCTATCTCGCACCGTTTAGCCAAAATACATTCGTTACAAACAACGGACAGACGTTACCGACGACAACCCGTGCTATAGACGCTTTAAAGCGTAGCTGTAGCGCGTCAGAAACTTGTTGCTAAAAGTGTTGTTTATTGTGCGCAGCTGACGTACGCCGAGCGTGTTGCTAACAACGCGTCGATGATCGACGATTTCCCGCAGCGCATGGACCGCTTCCTCGAATGCATCAGTCGTGTCTACATCGACACGCATGATCCGTCGTTCGCCGGCGGCGCGGTCGGCAAAAAACTTGTCCGTCAGTACCAAACCGAGACGACGTCGAAGAAGATGCACCAGGAATAGTCCATCCAGTCAGCAACAACGGCAGAGATGTGTTACAGTGCACCAGCACATGCGATCATTGTTCGTTATACTGCACTGCATAGTTAGGTTCAGAGGCATCGTGGCTTGAAAAAGTGGGCAAGACAAAAAGTTGCAATTTTTCGACAGACACTTCGAATTCGCGACAGAATTCCAACAGACAGCCGCAGATTTCTAACAGAGGAGATGATGGGTGCTTAAAGTTGCAATTGTGCCCCTGAATTTTTTCAAAGTGGGCGTTTTTTAACCCCAGATTTTTGCATTATTGAACGAAAATTTTTCGACAGTCCAAAGTTTCGGGGGAGGCATTTGCCTCTCCCTGCCTCTACGCCTCGGCTACGACGCCACTCGTTAGGTTAGCGCCGCACCGTTTAGTGCATATCGTGCATGTTGCTTGACGTTGCGGCTGCGCTCTATAGTCCTCGTAAAAATGTAAGAAGAAATGAACAAAAAGCTGAACAAACCACCATAGCAAATAATGAAAAAGCACGCAGTAAACTCGAGCAATTACGCTGTGCTATTAACAAGTTAACTGCCATATTTTTCGACTTTTGTTTATTATTTTTTTTCATGTGAAACAAGTACGTCTGTCCTCTAGTGCTTTTAAAGGAAATCTTCAAACTGACGAAGCAGAAGCAGATCATTTTATACGCCGAATGCCCTTTTAATAGCCCCACGAGATAATGACAGACAGTGGCTTCATTGCCTTACTGAAGTATGTAGAGTTTCTGCTGCATTTGATTATGTATCAAACAATTATAGGCGCACGGATGCACGTCGAATATGCATCGAACAGCACACTAAAGCACTGTTCACAGTCACAGTTTGTCGTGTCTTCTTATTTGCTTGCACGTCACGAAATCCGCTTCACTTAATTGGCTCGAAAAGAAAACAAATGCCGAGCGGCCTCACATTAGACTCTGCCTCAAATTTGTAGTGATACTACTAGTAGATACTACTAATATAGCACTACAAATTTGAGGCAGAGTTCAACGTGAGGCCGCCCGACGCCGCAAGTCCAACTGGGAAGGCAATTTATTGAGTTAAAAATCCGCTCGTAGTAACGTCTCGTGACCCGAAAGCTAGCGCATTAGCCCGCAGAAATCAAAATATTGAGTGGAGCGAAATGATAAAACTGAATTTCGTGGTGAATAAATCACCAAATTAATATTAATCATCGAACAGAGGCACGTAGTTGATCAAGTTTGTATCTGATTGTCGATACACCACGGTGCCGCCATCTAGCGAACACAACTGACAAATTGACATGGTGTTGGTAGAGGTTTGCGCTGTCCCAGTGGCCAATGCTCTTCATGGTTGATGCAGTTGTGTCAAAAGCTTAGGGGCTTAGTTTTTTGGGTCACTCTGTAGTTCGTTTTACCTCTAGTAGCGATATGACTGTTGGTATGGTGTAGAGCAACCGCTAACCATAAATTGCAGCTTGTCAGAAAATTTGCTTTTTCTCCGATAGGCCTAATTATCTTCCCAAAACAGAAATTTTGGGACTGAAGGTCCTTCATTTTGGGGAAACTCTAGGTCATAATCGAAATTTTCAACGCCCATATATTCCAGACAAATATTCGCCACGAAAATTGCAACTTTCAGCCGACAACTCTTTTTAAATAACGCAAGACGCTTCTGCCAATGTCCAAGGCTATATTTGCTGAGCGAGCACTGTGTGGTTGTGACGTCATGACGCGTGACGTCACGCACAAACGTCACTGATGACGAATGCTATTGTTATCATTCGTCATCAGTGACGTTTGGATGATAATTCTGGATGATAATGATGCACGTCAAACGGACAGATGACCGGCAGAGAAGTGGATGCTAGCTGCAGAGTTGTTTAACCACGAAGATATACAGTCTCGAGCTCCTCTGGAAATTAATCCCCATAGACATGCAATCAGGAGTATGATGTCTATATAGGTACTTCAAGTGGATGCAACTAAACGATTATGAATTTTTTTGTCAAGTTGTACAGCTACACATTCAAACTTTACAAAATAGTACGTGTGATAACAAATTTGAAATGAAGAGGTGAGGTATAAATTCGTTCATGCGCAGTTTGTCAATGCAACAGTCAAAAAATTATTAAAATCGGACAATGCATGCAAAAGTAAAAGCGTAACGTTTTTGCGGTACACCGTGTGTGATGAAACATTAATGAAACAGCAAAATTGCTAAGTAGTCACTATTGTGGGCATAATGTATCAAATGTATCAGGATCTATTTACTTGACACTTTCCTGACATGGTTCTAAAATACTGCTTATGATTTTATGGCCACGTTAAACCTCGCTACGACGATGTTGATGCTGCTGCTACTGATGATGATGATGACACGATTGAGTGACGTCACGTTGTCATGGTGACGGAGCTCGTTGTCAAGGCCGGTGCAGAAATAGATCCCTGGCAACAGCTCTGTGCCACGTGTCTGCGACACACGAGGCGCGACAACATCTCCATCATCTGGCATGTACAACGCCGACTTTACTAGCACGCTTCAACATCACCGCACTAACCAGTTACAACGATGAGCGTGGTGATCACAGACGCCAACCAGCAGGCGGCTGCCGGGCTACTACCGCCGCAGCCGGCCAGACCGGACCTTCGACTGATTCCAGACGCGCCGCCGGCAGCACAGCAGCGACGCAGGTCCACCACGGCACGACGGTCGACCGCCAGCTCACTGCGGGATCCTGTCGTACGGGCAGAGATCCTCGGTGACCCTCGTGTACGTGCCAGCGTCTCGGCCGCCGGCACAGGTGAGGCGATTCGAAAATAAGCTCCGTGGAAAATATCGGAGTTTGGTGCAATTTGGTTTCTTGTAGGTACGCAACTGACACGATTTTGTTGTCAGTCATACTGTACGTTTGCGGTATTTTGCAGAGTGTCGACACAGTGTCGCTTTTTGGGGTGCTGGTATGTTTGCTGGAAGCTGTGTGGGTCTATTCCGAAATTGAAAAGTGTTTCTAGCCAGTCTATCATGTAAAAGGTGGTCTTTTTGACCCCTTCCTTGAGCATAGGATAGTTTATTCTGTCTTCGCAATATTTTATACTGTATTAACTGTCCTGCTTTGCGAGTTGTCAGAGTTTTATTAAACGAATAGGTCTATTTGATTTGATTTGAACAGAGTTATAGCAAAGTACCAGACTTATTACAGTTATTAATATCCAGATAGGAATGGATTAAATCTTATAACGCGAGGCGGTTATTTAAGACCGGCAACGAATCTACATGTAAGTTTTCACTAATCACCGTTTACTTGTTTGTTTGCTGGCAGGTCGCGGCAGCCTATTCGATGACTCGACGGCGCGAATGTCCAAGTACAGTCGACGCCGTGCGACGCCGCTCGAGCAGGGTGACTGTCCGCCGACGTCAATGCCGTTCGACTACAACGCGCCACAGTTCCTGGCAGCAGCGCAGCGCGTGGGGCGCCACCTGCACCGATGCTGGATCGACCAAGCACTGGGAGACGTGGTGCTTCAGACGGCTGACGGTAACCTGGTAGCACACAGGGTCGTTCTGGCGTCCGCGAGTCCGACCTTGGACAAGTTGTTCCGCCAACAGCGGCCGCCCGGCGCAGACGCACCCGGCATGACCGCCCAACTTGATCTCAAGGCAAAAAAACACTCAAGCTTGTAGCTGTAATCTGGAGAACTCAGAATCGTCCGAAAATTCCCGTTGAAAAAATTCCGTCGTGATGGTTAATCGATTTATTTTATACTTCTTCAAACTGTAATACTGCTCACAGGACCAGAGAAAATTTCTGAGTACGCCCTTGCCTTAGACGCCCGGGTACATGTTCAACAACCCAGAGGGTTCTGTTGGGTAAATGACTGAGCTCAATCTAAAAGCTTACCGAAAACTCACCCGAAAAACAATCCCAAACTTAATATGTTTACTACGGTTAAGTTTTTGATATATCAAACATATAAGTATGCTACTTTTTCAATATTTACTTATTTTTTAAACACCAGTTTTTACGCGCGAAAGCAGAAACTGCTATATCGCGTCTTAGCCATCGCAATTCTGTCTGTCCGTCTGTTCGTCACACGGGTGGATCAGTCAAAAACGGTGCAAGCTAGAATCATCAAATCTTTACCGTCGGCTGCCTGAAAGACTCTGGTTTCAGGATCCGCAAAGTTTTTCCATAAATTCGAAAGAAGTCACCCCGAGCAAGGGCAAGGGCGCTAAATGAAGTGGGTAGGAAAACTGCGATTTTGGCCAATAAGTCGCTGTATCTCAGAAACGGTGCGAGATAGGGCCTAGGTTACTATTAATCACTAATAGAAAGTCGTGCACGGGTTTTTGATTGGCACCACGAGCAATGACCTTGGATGACCTTGAACATTAAAATAGCGGCTTTATGGATTTTTCGGCTATTTTAGTCTCCGAGGCACATTTTAAGAGCGAATTGCGCCGTAATCATACAGACAGACCACGACAAACTGCGTATGAAATTTTCAGCGCTAAACGTAGATTTCAACGGTCTAAGTTTCGACCTTCTAGGTTCAAGGAAAGCTGCGCACAAGGGCATCAAATAACGGAATAACGGTGCCCCTTAAAAGTCGTTATTCTACCGTTGTTAATCAATTTAGCGTGAAAACAGTTGCAGATAAGCATGGATATGCTTCATATCACAACAAGCACTAGTGATGAGCTTTTTAGTTGTATCAACAGCGATAACTTGAAAGACCCTGAACTCTCAAAATAAGGGGGTTTTATTGTTTTTTTTGCAACCTTCGGCTGCGCCGCGCACTTCAAGAGTGAATTGCGACGAAAATTGCTGTAGATAAACTTAGGCAATTTGTGAACAGGAACTGCTGTAGGCTTTCGCGCGTTTCGTGAGCATTAGCTCAATTTTTTTTGTTTCTCATCGTTGTCTGAAGGATTTCAGTCGAGAGACGGTGGCGGACGTGGTGAACTTCGCTTACGCCGGGGAGCTGGAGCTGAACAGTCGCAACATCGGTCCTGTGACTGCGTGCGCACGTGAAATTGATCTTGAGACGGTGATTGGCATCTGTCGCAGCTACCTGCTTGATCAGGTCGACCCGGACAACGTCGTGCTGCACTACTCGGTGGCTGCTAACAACGAGCTCGCCGAAGAGCGAGACAGCCTCGAGATCGTGCTCTGCGAGGCTTTTCCTGAGACCGCCAAGTGCGTTTTCGAACACCTCAAACAATACACTATTCTGACGCCAACTATAGCTTTTCACGCACATGAAGTGGAAATTTGGTGGATCGGAACTCCAGTCAAAGTCAAGGACCCTAATTTCCAGAACTTTCTAGAAATTTTTATAACATCTTCACAGGTTTTTCCTAGACTTTTCGACGTCATCTCAGGAGAGCTGTTTTAGGTTTTTGCGTCCTGTGTTTTTCCTAGGTGTTTTTGTAAAACAACGTTTTTTCTTCTTAGGTTATTCCTATAAGCCTAGGGCAGACGTTTTTCGTAGATTTTGCCCCGGAATTTTTGTAATTTAGACCTCTTGCCGGTACTATAGGTTGGGGCCAAAGCAATTTGCGATCTGTGGCGATGCCGCTTAATGCAAAATGACTGGTCTTTGCTTGTTTTTTGGTTTAACATATTATCATGCGGCCATTCGCTTACAGCTGCGCAACTCTAACATTAACCTATAACTATTTGAACTAAAAATTCGACAACACAGTTACAACTACACTGTCAAACGTTTGGTTTTTCTATGCCTTTTGTGCAATGCAATGCAAAGCATTGGACAGAGTATAAAATCACCTGAGTGTCCGTGCGTCCGTGCGTTCAACTTTTCTTAAGCTATCTTCCACCTTCCCCTTCCCTTTTCTATCACCTTTCCCTTTCTCTTCCCCATTTCCTTCTCCTTCACTTTCCCCTTTCCTTTTTCCTTTCCTTTTCTCTTCCCTTTTTCCTTCCCTTTTCCCTTCCCCTTTTCCTTCCCCCTTTCCTTTCCCTTTTTTCACCTTCCCCATTTTTTCTCCTCTTCCCCTTTTCCTTTCCCTTTACTTCTCTTTTTTCATCTTTTCCTTCTCCTTCAACTTTCCTTTGCCCATTCCTTTTCCGTTTTTTCTTTGCCTTTCCCTTCCCCTTCCCTTCCACTTCCCCTTCTGTTTATCTTCCACTACTCTTTCTTTTATTTCTTTCCCTTTTTTCTCTTTCCTTTTTCTTTTCCTTTTTCCACTTTTCTTTTCCCCCTTTTCTCTTTCCTTTCCCTTTTTCCTTTCCCTTCCCCTTTCCTTTACCC
>Ga0209671_1000126_pt1 | contig 36862 bp, 20 predicted proteins | sample WorMetHERISLAND2_2_FD_187401 | JGI IMG/M metagenome (GOLD analysis project Ga0209671, IMG submission 187401) | Marine gutless worms symbiont microbial communities from Max Planck institute for Marine Microbiology, Germany - Olavius geniculatus... | ecosystem: Host-associated > Annelida >...
CCCCTGACCCCCTGACCAGAGGCTCCGCTCCCAAACCCCCGGCATAGGTTCGCGCTTTGCGCGCTCGCCGTGCCCCCTTTTGCCAAATCCTAAATACGCCACTGAATACAAAATGACGTTTAAAGTTTCAGCTTTTGAACATATGTGCAACCAGTTTTAGAAAATCGGTATCCGCTCAGCTGTGTCGGGTTTTCTTCGCAGATTCGGCGACCTACGCCTGGTGACGTCATCGAAACTCGACCGCGAGCGCACTGACGTTTATCGGATGGTTGTGGTGGCGTACGACGGCGGTGACCCAGTTAAATCTGGGTCATTGAAGGTCACGGTGAAGGTCATCGACAGCAATGACAACGTGCCTATGTTTGAGCAAGCCTCGTACGAGTTTACGGTGACCGAGGACCAGCCTCCCGGCAGCGTCGTCGGCAAGGTCAAAAACCGACGTCTTAAGCAGTTTGAAAAACTTTTTTTGTTTTCGTGGGTTATCTTAAACTAATCCGTCTCCGCTCAATTCTGCATTTTGTCGTAATTGCGACAACTCTGAGATCTTTTAACACCACTTCAGAGTGTCGTCGATCCTCGTTCATCGTCATCATCATTCTCATCATAGAGAGACGTTTAACGCGGTCTTCAATTATAAACGTTATTTCTAGGATAAGTCACGTCAACAAGATGGTCTTAAGACTTTACAACAAAAGTTATACAAGTGTGAAATGTCAGATGAAAAAATCAAACCGTACTGCATAAATTTTTACCGACATACGATCGAAAGCAGCTGTAAAATTTGTGCAACGCTTTTATCTTACTTGCAACCACGCCCTAACATTGGTATTCGTATCGATCGTGAATATTCGATCGCGTGTACTTCTATATCACTGCTTTTCATATATTCTAGGCCCATGTGTTGTGTACTGAATGCAGGTGAAAGCAACAGATTGTGATCTCGGGGTCAATGCTCAGATCAGCTACCGTCTGTCATCACAGACCGACCACGACCACGTCTTTTCAGTCGACGCCGACACAGGACAAATTTATATCCGGTCGGCGCTCGACTACGAGCGTAGCGCCAGGTACCAGCTCACCGTGATGGCGTCTGACGGCGGCGGGACGAGGAACCAGCTGATGAACGACGACGGCGCACGGAAAACAGAACTGGGTACCAACGTCACTGCCCCGAACAAGGTGAACCCAATATGGATAGTGATCGACAGTTCGATTGCGTTAAAAATTCCTATTGAACTATGGATATCAAGCCATATATATAGAATCAGTAGGCCCACTAGGTATAGCTATGACCTGGTACCTTAATTATATTGCTACGTGGGGACGTACGCATACCATTTCCGAGCACAGCAGTAAAAGTCTACAGTAAATTAATGTTATAACTTATAACAGCAATAAAACACTGCGTTGAAACGACTGGACAGCAAGGTTATGATAACACTTGCACATGATCGTGAGAAATACTAGTGGACAGAGCTCCGAGTTGTATAAGGCATGTAAGCCTATGCCGAGTGACGAACGTGGTGTGTGTCTTCTATAAAATACACATTTTTTCAATAGAAAAATAAACGCTTATATATATACATCTTTATTCATCGAAGAAACGATAGATTAATACATACGCACATGCATGCAATTAACAACAAGAAAAGAAAAATAAATAAATAAACACACATGCGTAATAATAATAGTACTAACAATAGCCACTATTCGACACTGGTGCCATAATCTACAAAGCTGCCCCCGCAGGTGGCATATTTAACATCAAACGTCTTAACGCGATTAGACCACAGTGTACTTGGTAATTTAAAATCAGAGTAAGATTGACACTGACTAATGACATCCATGTTACTCGTTATTAAGTCGCTTAGGAACGACTCATGAATACTGCGAATGTATGTGCTGTATTTCAAGCCATTGGCGGCAGTAGAAACTGAACTTGCGACTGCTGTAGATCGAGACGGAAAACAGTCGGTCTCTGACGGCGTACGCGACTGTGCGAGTTCACGTGATCGACAGCAACGACCACGTGCCTCGCGTCAGCGTCAACACTTTGCGCTCTCCACCAGATGTCGCTCTGCTTCCGCCCCACGCCGCCGCCAACACGTTCGTCGCTTACGTCAGCGTCGCCGACCCCGACACCGGAAGTAGCGGCCGGGTCACGTGCTCACTGCACGACCAGCAAGCCCCGCCCACCCACTTCCGGCTGCAGCGCCTGTCGCCGACGCAGTTCCAGATAGTGACGTCAACGCCAATGGACGCGGGTATCGCATCTTCCACGTTGCATTTTGCGCCGTTATATCTCACTTAGGCCGCCCCTATTAGCAGATCGTACACTGTACATTGGGTTTCAGATAAAAACGACCACTTTCATTTTTGTGGTGACTTTGTAATGGTATACAAAAAATCTTCATGGTTTTTTACTGGTCCATTCGTTGGCGAACAAAGTTATTATAAAAATACAAGTGGCCTATTTTTTATTGCACTATCACCAAGAATCACCGTATTATGGAGGTAACTGACGCAACCGCAGCACAGTAAAACATACGTCGTAAGCTCGTGTCTACATGCGTCGTATAGCGATGAAGGAAAAGTAAAGGTTTGACTGCTGGTCTGCAATCCCTACTCTGATCAATGTCAGCAGAACTGTCAGAAGGTTAAGTTAAGCTAAGAACACGGAAGCTTAGCTATTTTCTTAGGTTTAACTTCAGTCTACAGTGACTGGCGTTAAACCGGTTACTATCATTGGGACTGGTTATAAATGTTAATTTCTGTCAGTCAGGAGGCATATAATGTTTTTAGGAGACAAGTCGACGGAGCGGCGGCGGCACAAGTTGGTGGTGATCTGTCGAGACCAGGGCGAGGATGTGAGCAAGTGGTCACGTGCTGATGTTGTCGCCGACGTGGCGCCACCCAACGACCACCCTCCGCACTTCGACCGACAACTATACGACTGTGACGTCACCTCAAGTACTGTTGATGACGTCATCACGTCAGTGAGGGCGGTCGATGAAGACGACGGAGTTAGCGGACAGGTATACGGCGCACGCCAGGTCGCTGTTTTTTGCTCCGTTTAGCCTGAGTAATTTTATTTTTGGCATATACTGTCCTAAAATACGTTATTATTTGCTGGCGTTTAAACAAAGTAAACGTGTGGCTTATATAGTAGGAACGGCCGAGAACGTTGGCGTAGTTGGCAAAATGATTTACAGCCAAGAGGATCAACCGGACATCACCGAAAGAAATTTCACAATCAACTTGCATTTCTCGTCGATCGGTACAGAGCATAGCGAAACTAGATTTTTAGTCTAACACGTCATCGAATGGAAAAAATGAAATGTTACACTTTATTTTGTGTCAGGTGTGTTAATTATTGAGACTGGTTGCCAAAGGATGTCATAATGAAATTATTCGGTATCAATTCAAGATTCAGTACTTTGATCCAATGGAATTCTATAGCGCACCCGTGTCTGCCTGCGTGTATTTGTGTTGACTGATTTTGCTAGAACTTTGTGCAGTGACAGCTTTCGGACTAGAGATGAAATTACGCTTGAAATAAAAATGTTTTCGCAATGATTGGCGTTTAAAAAAATTTGTTTTCGAATAGCAACAACTTTGAGTGCCTCCACTGTACGAGCGGTGTTTGTCTTAACTCTTAAGTCAGCGTCTCAAGACATTTGTGATTTTGTGGCGCTGTTTAGTCGCAGACTTACGCAGTTGACATACTATACATGTACATGTCTGTACTGATGTAGACGCAAAGCGTACTTCTAAACATTTCCATGATCGTGTGTTAACAGGTGAAGTATCGTATTGACGAGCCGTATAGCCAGCTTTTCGCCGCAGATTCAGACACTGGCATCATAACCTCCAAGGTTGCACTGAATAAAGAACAATTGGCATCGATGACCTTCAGCGTGATTGCTTATGACCTTGGCGTGCCTTCAAGGTCATCCACCGCTACGGTCAGACTTCTGCTACGGGAGGACGCTGCATTGTCTTTCGACAGGACGTCGTACAAATTCGTCGTCTTCGAGAACCAATCACCACACACAGAAGTAGGTCAAATCGCTGTGACGTCATCGCTGACGTCATCGTCGATCCGGTACGATCTGTTCCCGGATGTGTCTGGGACGGAATTCGACACGGTCGCTTTCGAGCTGAACGCGACGACGGGCAAGATATACACGAGGACAGTACTGGACCGCGAACGACAGGCGCATTTCCGGCTGCGAGTGACGGCGCGCGGGACCGCGGGGCATGACGGGACTGCCAGGCATGACGTGACAGCAATGGCGCGCGTGTCAATTCACGTGGCAGATATGAACGATAACAGACCACGTGTGCACTGGCCTCCGCCATCCCAGCGACAGGGCCACTTCAACGACAGCACCATTAGATTGTCCACCGGTTGGTCTATAGCAACTAGCGTCATAATGGTTAAATGGTAAAATGCTATAGCTTTTCATAGGAAACCTATCTTAGAGCTACGAAGCGTCACCCGCCGTATGGAATCACACAGTGTTACTTCCCACCCTACACAGGTGAACGCGCCCCGCCTTAATAGGCTGGTACTCGATTTACCTAACCCGGAGGGATGGAAGGCTGAGTTGACCTAGGCGGCTGGTTACATACCGAGATGGTTTACCTGCCCGCAGGCAGTCACCTATCGCAGTACTAACCCGGCCCGGCGTAGAGTAACTTCGTTATCGGATAAAACGCGTTACTGCTATGCCAAGGCACCAACCGTCATCATTCATTATCGCACGCCTTATTCGTCTTTGAGTACGTCTCATTGTGTAACTAATCCACTGCGTCAATGAAGATACAAGGTACAGCGCAAAGGTAGGCCTACTGCAAAGTTACACAACGTGTATGATTTTTTTAGATCATTAAATGCATGCTCGCTGTTTTGCAGGGCCGGATTTAGCTGGTGGGAGGCCTGGGGCCCCTGGTGGGAGGCCTGGGCCCAGTGGCTTATTTGGGATTTCAGAAAGGGATTGGCTATCGAATTACAGGGTTTTAAAAATTGAGGGGTTTGGTGGGAGACCCCGTGTTGGTGGGAGGCCCTGCTGTTTTGTCGTGGTGATGCAATTGCTATCTGGTAACGTAACCCAACGAAATACAGGTTGTTACTAAACCTTTCATACATAATCAAAAATTTTCAGAAATATGATATTATAAATTTTACTGTGATATTTCTGTTATCGAAGAGGCCCCTGCTTTGTTGTTAACAGGTGCTCCTTCCGGTCACGTGGTCGCAGTGATCAACGCCGATGACCCGGATGACGCCGACAACGCCCGTCTCAGCTACGCCATCGTTTTCGGTAACGACGACGACCTTTTCGAGGTCGTGACCCCGAGCGAGGGTCGAATAGCGGTCAAGAGGTCGTTGCTATCGGTAACGAAAACATGGCGACTGTTCACGCTACACGTTGACGTCACCGATGGCGGTACACCGCCGCTCAGTACGTCGGCCATCTTGAATATCGTTGTCGACGCGTCGCTTCCGTTCGCGCCTGCGCGCAAGCGGTTTGTCGTTATCAACAACAACAAAACGATCGTGCTTGTCCTGTCGTCTCTGTCGTCGGCAATGATCGTGTTGCTAATCACCGTCGTTCTGCTGCTTCGCCACTTCGCCGCCGCCGACCAGAAACAAGATGGCGTCGATCGACAGACCGTAAGCGGAAGTAGTTTGAGACGACTTGGTTCGTCGCCGTCGCGGCTTGTTCGCACGGCCCTGGCGCGCTACCGTGACCAGCGTCGCCGGCGCGCCAAGCAGAAACGAACTCTCGCCGCGCGACGAGATCTGGCCGTGCCGCCGCGAGATTTTTTGAGGTCACGTGAAGAGGAACTGAGTTGGCTGTCTGGGCCGGCGTCAGAGGTAAACGAAGGAGAGTCGGCGTGGAGCTTACCAGGCGCTAACTGCAGCCAAGATGATGTGGTTATAGCTTGTGATGATAATACATCCGCCATTGTCATTGTGAACGATAACACTGAGCAACAGTCAACCGCTTCTTCGTTCACTCATGTTTAAAACAAACTTTGTTTACTTACTTTCTTATGGCATCCGAAAATTTGCAAAAATACAACAGAATTGCAATAAAATAACAGGAAGCGGTCGGCGTCGACTCCGTTCACCTGGCAACAAGTTTATTGCAGAGCAGAACGTGTCGATATGCAAACTTGCAGAGAACTTGCATTTTGTTGCAGGTGGTCGCGTGATTGTAATACGACTGTATGCAACAATATAAACTGTTCATATTGTAGTCATTGTACTTTAATGTATTGTATTTAATGTATTGTCAACAACGTTAACGTTGCACACGTGGAAACTCTTTTAGTTTAAGATCAACCCATAGTAAAATCACAGTAGTCGACGAAATTGCGTTGTAATCATGTAATGTGTTGAGTTTATCGAGTTACGTAGGCCCTACCGCTAAGTACGTCGTATTTACTGACTTATGGTGATTGATTTCACGGCATGTAGTCACGTTTTGCTAGTCCGAGTGATAATGATTAATCCGGATATATTGGTTTTTATTAGTTTTTTACTAGTTTTTGTACCTTTCTGTTAAGGTTTCAGTTTTGTCGAATGCTAGATTATGCTGTCGGGCTGTTTTCGTCGTCAGTTTGTGCATTTTAACATAATGCAGTCGTGTCGTTACTAGATTAGGCCCGATATGATAAAGTAAAATAAAACAACAAGCTGCAACAACAACAACTGTGAAACAACTTAATTAATTTTATTGCAGTATGTATGCAAACCCTTCAACAAAACTTGAAATTCTTGAAAATAAAATAACATAAAATAAATTATTTTATCTTCTTTTATTTTTAAGACTGCGCACCTGCGACTGTGTTATAAGGCTTATAGCACTCTCATGTGAGAAAAGTCTTTAAAATAAAACAAGATGAAATAGCGTAAATAAAAATATAACATAGGCGTACAGGTAAACCAGTTCTATGCGACAAGCAGAATGGGCTAGCATGGTCGGCTACCTGCTGGGACTGTGAAATCTGAGGTTCATTGTGTCTGTTAATTACACCCCACGGCTCTGTGTCCGGTCGTCCGTCAATCTCGACATTTAGTCAGATCGTCGCCAGTCGCAGCAGATGTTAGCCATTCACCTGCAATAAAGTAGCCTACATCACTGTTTACTATAATAGAGAAAGTATTCAGTGACTGCAAACCTCAGCCTAACACTATGACTGTCTTATACACAAATCGAAGTTGTTAATAAGTGATCCTTAAGAAAATCAAGGTAATTTCTGGATGCGGATCATCGTCGGAATCTAGTAAAATTGTCCTTTGGTCGTACTCCCTTCTCAAAAATCATCAAAATTCCTTCATAACTTTTTGAGTGATCACAAACAAACAGACAGACATACGGGTAGCCTCAAAGGTAACCCTCTTTCTCCGACATTTTGCTGAAAAATCTGTTACAGAGATTTGGTATCGCTATCGCTTAGCTTGTGTTAGTGCATTTTATTGTAGCCAACATTTTACTTTTTTTTACTCCGCGCATGTTACATTCCTAACCTAGCGAAGGGAAGTATATGAGATCAGTGTAACGTTGACGATCGACCGACCGACCGACGACCGACCGACCTCCGTTTCTGGAAGAGCCTTCCTGGAAGAACTTCAAATGGCCAGATCTCAGCAACCGATCATCCGATCCACTTTCTAGGTTGGGCTTGTCAGGGTCGGCCAATTCAACAGTGCTATTTATATTTACGCCCAACTGACCCCGTTGCCATGGCAACGAAATTTGGAACAAAATTGGCTATAACTCAGCCTCTGTAAGAGATATCTGCGAGATCTTTGCGTCTATAGGAAAAAATACCCTACTGTGAGCACCTTTTTGTTTTTCGACCATCATTCAAACTATATCAGCTGTGATACCAAAATATGGTTTCCAGTGTTGAAATCCGTGGCAGACCTTTGGAATATTTTCATTAAAAGATTCTGTGAAACGATTTATGTATCAAAATTATGGCTGCTTTGACAACAGTAAAATGATCACATTAGGAGACCTGCAACCTAATGTGAGCACACCGGTCCTCTAATGTGAGCACGTGTCTTCACAACGTCAGTCCTGTTCATGACATTGGGTCGAAAGAAATCATTTGTCTGTTCGGATCTGCACAGTCCAACCAGACAAATGATTTCCTTCCCAATAATTCGTCACAACGACGGGCATCTTTTACATGCTCAACGCCGGCGTGGTGCTCACATTAGAATCGCGCGAGGATGCTCATATTAGGGCCTCTATATAGCTTGATTTCAACCCCCTGACAGCAAAAAAATGTGCCAGCACGACTCTTAATATCGCTCATCAAAAAGATTACGGTCACTAACGAAGTTGAATTTTCAGCTGCACAATCAAAACTGAATTAGGCCTAAATTATTTCATTTTCTGTGCATTCAACCGGCTGCAGCGCAACCGCAGGACATTGTAAGAAATTAGTTACATCTTAGTTGCCCTCGGGGCCGGGATGTCTTTACGAGGAGGAGGTCGTTTAACTGATTTGCATACTCCATTGAATGAGTGGCAGTCATTTTGTCGTCTTCATTGTATTGAGTGTTGTCAACAGTGAACATCTGCTGGTAATAACTGACTTTTAACTGTCGCATGTCGGCACTGGAATCAGTTTATTCCATTAGGTCGAGAATTGCGGGTTAGTGAGGTTAATTGAGCCAAAATAGTCGGAAAATACTGCCACGTAAGTCTCTGTCAATTATAATGTATTAGGCCTTTGTGGACACAATGTATGCGAGTTGAGTTGAGTTACGTATGTGTCAGACAAGAAAAACTCTAAGCAACTAAGAAATGACACTCAACAAATAATGTTTAAGTCGCATTGATGAGCAGAACTAATTTAGGCTGTTATAAAATCACAACAGTGTAGGCACGTTTGCTTGCAGTTTTACCATGCAACAATATAACCAAAAGTATGAATGTTGCAATCCAGAAATTAATGGCGCAACTGCACGACAGTCACCGAATACCGTGGTATTGTCAACCCTTATTGACTAGGCCTACGCACAGCGCAGTTCAGTTCAGGAACATTATTAAATTTATGTAGCGCGCAGTCTTAAAATGGCAAAATTATGACGGCTGCGTTCGTGCATATAATAATCGCGTAGAAACTTTTCAGTCAGTGTCAAACAAACTACGCAAGAGTGACGTGTCTTTCAGCTCCGACGGCAAACTGTTCCATGCTGAGAAGTTTCATAAAACCAAAGCCTGCAATAATTCTCGTCTTTGCTATGATCAAATCGCCGAGATCAGCGCCAAAGTATCGTGCAGCTTATTAGTTAGAAACGGTTCAAGTGATTAAAGTGATTAAATTGGCTAAACTGATTAACTGATTAAATTGTAGGATGCTTTTAGTTTTATTGTTCTACAGATCAATAAGATTGTGTAACGAACGCGCTACGTGACCTTGATGTCAGATGTAGCAATTTAACGCCCAGGGCTTAAATTGGTTTGGCTGTATTTTTATATCAGTGAAATGAAATTGCATATCCGGGCCGTGTATGTCGTTCGTATCATCACATCACCGCATTACAAGCGTTATCGGTCTCAGCACTGGCGTGCAGTGACGTCACGCGTTGTCATGACAACTGATTTGATTGCTGCTGCTGCCGTTAGGCCTATAAACTACGTAACCAGAATGGTAAACCTGAACATGCAGGATGGTCATTTGATCGCAAGTTGTGTCAAGAATATTCGTACCAAAAATTATCAAAATGTAATAATTGTTTTTCAAGTTACAGTCGAAAATGTCGGGGATGTTTTTGGGACACAGTGTACATGCAATCTCTTATGATTTTTAGCAGCCTTGTTGAGGGCAAGTTGTTCCAGATCACTTGCAGCGCCCGTTTGAGTTCAAGTTCAATTTTGGTTTCCGTGAAAAATTGTCAACAAATAGGCCTACAATAATAATTTTAAAGTAAAGGCTCTACATACATTGTTTATATAAAGTTTTCATCACTTCGGCGAGTAGTAATAAAATTGTCCTATTTGTTTTTGATGCGCGTTACTTATTAGGCTTACAATAATAAGTTTTTGAATGTGCAAAATTCCGACGTTGTCTCGCAAAAATTCGTAACTTTGCACTAGTAAAAGACTATCGAATGCCGCTGGGCCATTTTGTGCGTTAAAACAGGTAATAAGTGTGTACAATGTTTGGTCAAAATTTAGAGCGGTTGCGCAGAAAACGGCAAACAACTTTATGAGATAAGCTAATTTTTGCTGCACTCCATTGATCTCTTTGCATAACTACTTTGCTTCTTGGCATTACTACGTAGATATCGACCCAAAGTAAACCAAAGCAGGCAAAACAAGAAATTAAAGCTAATGCTCACGAGACGCGCGAATGCCTATACCAGTTTTTGTTCGCAAACTGTCAGTCTATCTCCAACCAGTTTGTTGCAGTTTATTCTTGAAGTGTGCGCTGCAGCCGAAGATCGCAAAAATCAATAAAACCCCTTACATTGAAAGTTCAGGGTCTTTCAAAATCATCGATCCTGATACGACTAAAAAGCTCGTCACTAGTGCTTGTTGTATAGGCAGCATAACTATGGTGATCTGCAACCGTTTTCACGAAAGACTGGCCAACAACGGAAAAATAACCACTTTTACGAGGGGCTACCGCTCTTTGATGCCCTCGTGAGCAGGTTTCCTTGAACCTAGAAAATCGAGACCTGTACCGTCGAAATCTACGTTCAATGTTAAAAATTTCTTTTGCAGCTTGTACTTGTCTATGTCTATCTCAATTGATTTCGGCGCAATTCGCTTTTGAAATGTCTCACAGCGAGAAATTGCCAGAAATCCATAACAACCTTTATTCTGGCGTTCAAGGTCATCCAATGTCATTCAATTCGGCACCAATCAAGAGCCAGTGTACGACTTCTTATTAGTGATTAATAGCAACCTGAGCCCTATATGTCGCACCGTTACTGAGATACAGCGACTTATTGGCTAAAAAATCGCAAATTTTTTCTACCCCCTTTTTCATTTAACGCCTTCGCTTGGGGTGACCCTCTTCGCATTTATGGAAAAGTTTTATTGTTCCTGAAACTAGATTCTTCCAGGCAGCCGACGGTGAAGATTTGGTGATTCTATCCTCCACCGTTTTGGACTGATCAACCCATGTGACGGACAGACGAACGGACAGACAGAATTGCGATGGCTAAGACGCGCTAATACATTTTGACGAAAATATTAGGCTAAGAAGCAGCAACACGTAACAAAAAATAGGTCGCACCAGCAGTTAATATGTAACCCATGTCACTGAGTTACCTGCAAGCAAGCTACACGTCTAGCTGTAAATAGCTTGATTTATGCACAGAGTTGCTAAACAGCAATCGCTAGCTAGGTCGGGTTTGCGGCAGCTAGCCTACCAAGCAGTTTTACGATGCAATAGAACATGTCGTCCTGACGTCAGTGAAGTGAGTCTTTGTTTACCTGAACTCGGACGCGGAGGCACGGCGTCCGTGGCATCAATCAGACAGTTCTCTCGCACCAGCATCAGCGTCAGCAGCGGCAGTATAGGTAGAACAGCTGCTGTGTGTGGCCCACAGTGCATACAGAAGACGACTTTTGACCAAGGTCATGAAGGAGCGATCGGTGCACGTGCTGCTTGGTCATCCCCATAGATCTGCTGTAGCCTGAAGTCAAAGCTTTATAAGCTATCCCTACTCAATTTTATAAACTCTCCAACACACCACCCACTTATCAACGAAAAATTAGGCTATTAAAATATACAGTAGGCCCGATAAACATTATTATGTACCGCCAAACTCGGGTAGTCGTCCAGATCTAAGCAGGCCTACTTATATAAAGTATGAAGGTAAACGTAAAGCTCAGATAGTTGCTGTAGCGTGACCAAAAGCGCTTTACGATCTCGGAAGTGATGGCAGCTGACTGGCATTGGTTAAATTCTTTAGGCCTATGTCTAGTTCGCGAAACACGGCTGTTTGACAAGAAACAGAAGATCTGCCATGATCCAGTGTTGCAGCCACAGAGGTCAGATACACTGTGATACAGAATCGTATTAAGCGGTCATCCAATGTCTAGGCCAGAAACAACTTACAGGCCTAGTTGAGCATGCAGAGCACCCAGCAGACATACCGCTGCCCAATTAGCCAACCGCTGGCTTTCACGCCATAGTCCGCAACTTAGGCCCTACTAGGCTACTCATTTTCCATCCTGTATATTATACGAAGGACATGTGTCCTTGAATAGAGATAATAATAATAATAATAAGTCATGGTCTTACGCGATCGTTCGGTTTAGGGCCAAAAATGGCTCAGATTGTGATACCATTTCGAATACAACAGTATAAAGTGAGCAAGCCGGAGAAAGAAGTGTACGTACGATGGACACAGATGCAAGCAGATGTGCATGAGCCCACGGTAGTGCAAGACTCAGTATACGCCCATGCAGGTTAGTTCTGTGGGAGCTTCGTGCGTGGCTTTCCAGGCGCAACTCGTTCTCGACCAGCATCTGTTGCTGCAGCGCGGGCGCAATGGCCAGCATGACGTAAATCAGCGCAGCAGCAGCAGCTCAGAAGCAGAGGTGTGCGGGCATCATGGGCTACAGATCCTCTGAAGTATTCCGATCCGCAACAACGGTGGATTGCGCCGTTTTCGACCGCTTTCCGAAATACGGTAAGATTTTTCTAAATTTTTAGCAAATTTTTAAGTTGAAAACTAACGTGGTTTATTTCGAAACACACGATAACTTTTTGTGATTTGTTACTTAAAATGTATTACAGTTCAATTTGTTTTCATTGTTGTGTAGTATTATTTTTTTCGTTTATTTCATGTTTGATTTTAGTGCACTGGACGTTTTGTGAGTGTGGCTATTGCTCTTACATAGATCTAACCTATTCTTGCTCTCTGTTCAGAAAAATCAATTCCAAAATGTTGCCTTTGGAACTTAAAATTTGGTGTAACAGTTTAGGCCTACGCGTTTTTCGTGATGGACAGTGTTTCTCCACTGATGCTTAACGAAAAGTCTTTGCCATTAACTTGAAGCAGCAACAAAAATTTTGTAATGCGATGTGCAAGTCGTTGCTAATAACTAACAGCTTTTTTGCAAAACTTTTAAAAACCAACTACAAATATTACAAAAAAACACTGTCAACGTAAATTAAACGAGCTATATCTAGTGCTAGGCCTATATAGGCCTACATTAGCCTGGCCTGGCATGAAATTCTTTGACAGTTTCAATTGGACGATGTTTTCTTTGTAAATTTTTGACGTTACTGTTTTTAGTAACTATGGTAGGTTTGTTTTAGTTAAACGTTAAAGTATTTTTCAGCTATCCATTTAGTGAACGAAGTTATCCAGAAGTCAGTTGAACTGCATGGGGGTAGTCCTGTTTACAACGAGAGTTTCAACAGAAATGCAACTTAACAACGGACTGGGCCGGAATATTTGCAAATTTTGCGATATCCAGCATGCAGGGCGGCAGCGAGCATTGCAAGCGGAATTAACGTCATGGCGCGACTTACTCCGCCCTTCTACACACCCTTTCCGGCACCAGGTCCGAGTCGACTGCACCACCACGGTCCACCGCCAGGGTGCCCCAGGATGCCAGGGCTGACAACGAGGCGTGCCGCTGCAATTAGGTTTACCATACGCCAGATAGTATGATATTTACCAATGGACTGCATCAACGCAGAGTAATATGTCCACGTGTTCGTTATAGGCCCAGCTCTGGACAGTCAACTAACGATGGCTGATCAGTGATCACGTCTGTCACGACTGTCTGCCGCGATGGTTACTACCAGCTTCGACAACTACGTCACATCATCCAGTCACTGATGCCGACAGTCGCTCAGAGGCTTGTCCAGGCCTTCATCGACTGTCGGCTAAATTACTGCAACTAGTTTCTCGGTGGAATTGCCGACAGTCAACTAAGGCGACTACAGTCCGTCCAAAACGCGGCAGCACGTCTGATCACTGGTACGGAGCACATCACGCCAGTTATGAGTTAGTTCGATTGAAGAAAGTCGTCGCTTGCAGTGCAGTGGATTCTGCGGCGTCCATCGCACCAGCAGACGTGGATTATCCGGTCGGATGATTGTACGGCTTCAGCATCTACACGTAAACCGGAGAGTCGGACTGATACGTACGCGTCAGGAGTTGAATTAAGTCCCAGATTTCGACGGCAGTCGCCAGGTGGCGTTGCCACGAGCAACAGGTGCTTGGTGATTGATTACGTGGTGGCAACACCATGCAGGAGCAGGACGTGTTTTCATCTCGGGTGTGTTCCTGGGTGGCTTCTGCGGAACTTGCAGACCGGCGCTTGTTTGTCGACGTTTGCTGCTGTTCATGCCTCGTCCATATAGCAAGCAGCTGTTTCTGCGCAGCACGCCTAGCTGTTCTTCTCCGTTATTTTTTTGCCTCCCCTTCCTGTAAACAACAATGCGACCTTGGCCCACACGCACACTGTATATTGGGCGTGTCGCTGAGAAATGCGTTCACGGCGAAATTTAGTCAAAAGGTAACGTGCCTAAGCCGCTCTGCTCGCTGCGTCGTGTTCATCTGTTCTGATCATTGTAAGGCTACGCGTTTATTTTAATGATTTTATCGACTTTCTGCCAGTTTCTGGTATTGTAGTGGTGGGAAGGACGACAGCCTACCTTTCGCTAGGCGTGCTTACATATTACGAACATTAAAGGTCGTGTATAGCTTTTTATGAGAAACCCGTCGCAGAACTACGGAGCGTCACCTGCAATATGGGATCACACAATGTTACTTACCACTCGATGCAAGTGAACGCCTCTTGCCTTAGCCCCCCTGCCAGACAGGCTGGTACTCCATTTACCTACCCCGGAGGGATGGATGAAAGGCTGAGTTGTTTTTGGTGTTGGTTATATAATTTAGATTGTTTACCTCTACGCAGTCACTTCACAGTCGTGACTCGGCCGGTAGTCGAAGCCATGGACGGCCTTTCGGTCCGACACCCTTCCGTTACGCCACCAAGTCACTACTAACGTTCTTTGGCTAGGGTTTTGCAATGATCCTGCTGTTATAATTTAAATTGGCGGCGCACAGCTTCAAACGCCTTTTATTATGGTTAACACCTCTACGACGTCCAGTGACCTTGGTCCTAAGACATGGAGTACTGCAATGCATAAATTTTGTCATCTGTCAGACATGAATGTATTGACCTTTAGTGCTTTTGATTTTTTACAGGGCTACTAGGCTTTTATGGGTAGTAAACCAAGCACAGTGAAGAAAGCTATAATTCACTTTGACCTTGGGCTCACAATAGAATGTTGTAGGCCTGAGCCCGCAGTTACGCCTACAGAGTCAATCTGCCTTTCTTATGTCGAAAACTGTAAGGCTGTAGACTAATATAGGCTACACCGTGACTCAAAAAGAAAAACATAGCCTACCCTGTCGATCGCTTTAAAAGTTCTTTCACCGGTAGCCTACATTCTAATGCAATAACGCGAACAATAACGATTCAATTGGAAGCATTTGCATTTAACATGGTAGTGCGTTGACATAAATTAGGTGAGGTGGAAAATTAGTCCACCTCGCACAATTCCGTCGTCTTGTCTATCTTTGTGCCAAAAATTCTCAAACGCTAGGTTTCCGACAGTAGTAGGCCATTTCACAAAGTAGTGAAGCGACGCGTTTAACGTGTGGCGAGTCCTTTAACGGTCGCCGTCTTGAAGCTTTCTTTGAGAATGCGCCGGGAATTTGTTTTCACTCGGTTAGTATTTGAGTATCCTTTTTTGACTCACACCGTGTATAATATGTTACAAGTGAGTGCCTATGCAGTCGTACAGCGCGTAGCCAATACGTGCGTCAGGTCGAGTAATAAATTATCCGGACAAAACCAGAAGATTCCAGTTTGTTAGCCAAGCGCGACGTAATTTATGGTCACCATTTCAGCAAAGCAACAGTCGCTGGCCGAACAAACGCTGTTAGTGCAGTCCTATACGTGAACGTGGCGCCCTGCCACCCGCACTCGGCAATAAAACAGTTGAACCAGTCGTGTACGTACAATATAAAGGCTATAATAGGCAGGGGTCTAAACTATGTCAAATACGGCAAAAAAGCGATCGCGGCAATGTGGTCAACTTAGAATCAAGTAAAAATCGAACGATGACTATTTCCCTGTTCGTCACTGTTTTAACCGAAAGTTGGAGTAATGAACTAATTACGGACGTGCTATAAATGGTCGTCGCAAATGTTTCGGAAATGTTCTTCACAGATCCTGTGTTTTAGCAATAATATGTCATTGTCGATGGCACCGTGACATCCAAAATAGTGGAAATTCAAATAAATCTTAAGAACATTCTGTTAGTGTGCCCATTCCAAAGTTTTGTGTACTCCCTTCGCGCACGCTGTTACCCCATGTGGCATGAGAAATAATTGCTCCATTTAATGCTAACGCCACTGACTGAACGACTCCTTTTTCTTCCTTCTTCGCAACCAGGAAAAGCCACTTGGGTGACTTGGCAATTACTTTATTTTGTTTATACTCTGGAGTTTAAACTGATTTGACGTCTGACTTATTGTCTTGACAGTAAAGATGAAATATTACCTATTTTCAGCAAAGTTATTAATTGTTGAATAATGATAAAATATCTCCGTTACCAATAAGGTTGCTTGATTGGTAGTGACGTTTGTTGACGCAATCAACGTAAAAGAATAACGTAAACAATAAGAAAATGGTATTTTCTGCAGACGATCATGCTTTAATTAAACTGTTAAGACAAGAGAAAGAGTGTGGTGCTAAAAGGTTTATCGCTGAATTTTTCATGGCATGGACACTGTCAGGATTAAACAAACTATTGCGGAAGATCGACACCTCACGTTTTGAGGTGACCTCACAAAAGCCGCTGTAGCTATTGTTTGCGTTGCGCGATTTAACTGAAATTTGGCACATAGATTCCCAATAGGTGTCGCATTGCTGACGTAGAATTTCGCCAAAATCAGATGTTGTTTGTTGGAATTACGCAAATGTACACAGTCTAACAGAGAGGTTTATGTAACACCATATTGGTAACAGAGATATTTTGTTATCGATATTCAACAATTAATAACTCCGCTATGAAATAATATTTTTCAACGACATTTGATAATCTTTTCAGCAATTTATTGAAATTAAGTATACAAAATTTTATTTAGATTCGTTTGGATTTAACATTTCTGTTGTACAATGTCTAGGCCTAAGGGTTTACTTTTTTACCGGACACAGTGTAGAACTAACATATTCCCGACAAAAGTGTTCACTGCTCACACAGGAGTCCTCGGTGACATGTCTTCAATGCGGTAAACCAGATTTCATTAAAGACACGCCTCTTGCAGACTCTCCCCATCGATTGACTGGAACGGTAAGAGAATTGAGAGTTTATTTTTTTCGAAACACAATCACACAGTTGCAGAACAGCTAATTAATAATTTTAAAAACTGCAATTGCGTGTAAGTATTTACTCTATGCATTTTCCGACTTTTTGACGAATTCAAAGTTGTTTTTTGCGTCTTTGCTCTACAACGCCACATTTTATCTCTTGTACTTTTTTCTAGCTATGTTATCGTGCCATTTGTAATAATGTCTTCGTCGCCGTATAGTGGTCGTTCAAACATGTCAAGTAGAAAGCAATAAAATTGGACAACTAAAGGCATTGGTTGCGCTCTTGTAGCAGCCGCAGTAATAGTAACATGGAAAAATAATTATGCAAAAACAAAAGTACACAAATGGAATTTGCGAATCTTACACGTTTAACGGTACATTCGAACATAAAAGGAAACTAGACTCAACAACATCAGGCAGACAATTTCCAATATACGAGATGACGTAGACGACGGACCGCACTCAGTATAAAAAGTGCACACGTAGCGCCTTGCGGTTGGGCGTTTAAAAAGTTACATTCAAAGTTGACCACGGCGAATAGCACGGATGCACATTGTGAAGTACGTTGATTTGGTACGGTGTTGATCGGGCTAATCAGGTGCGCAATGTCCGGCGAGGCAGTGCAGGTAAACATAGACCCCGTGCCAGCTAGAACAAAACAGTGCACCGAACAGCCAACATGACTGCGGGCTATACGCTGTACACTTTATCGCAATTAGCCAGGTATACTCAAGCCACATAACGGAACTCTCTTCTCTCTATCTGTCCAGGACTGATAATATTGTGTTATGCTGTGTTATACATGCACATACTGGCAAATCTTCACAGGTCTGCGTGGCTATTGTCGCCCTGCCTGGGGCTCACCAACAGACGCCATAATTGCGTCATTAATCACAATGCAGCTATTTTAATACTTTGATTGCAACACTTGCATAATGCAGCAAGGACTTACAAAAGCGCCACGGCAACCGACAACTTAGAGTAACGCTCAGCATATTATATTGCGCTTGTCGTCTGCGGACTGTAGCCTATATTTTCTTGCCGCCTCGTCATATCTGTAACGTCATTATACATAATATGCCGGTTTTTAAGAACCGCTCAAAACGCATCTGTCCGAACAGTCTTGTTTAAGGCATGCAATAGTGTATTGGCACTTACGTAACCTGTCCGTTTATAGCATGGCTTGCGGTAGGCCAATATATAAGCAGATTGACGGTGCTATCGCTAATGATATTTTCCACGGCTGCATTATTACATTGGCGTTAAATAATTATGTAGGCCTACTGCACGCTTTATCCCAGCCAATTAAATTATTTTTAAACTTACAATTATAGTTCTATCTATAATCTTCCATCCGACTGACTTACAGTGACTTTGGGTGCAACTTGCGCCAGTTGAAAAATAGGAGAAAGAGTTTTGTTAAGGGTGTAGATCAAAATGGGGGAAGTATTGATCTACACCTTTAACAAAACTTTCCCCTAGAAAAGGGGAAAAGCCCAAGGGGTGGGGGTTAAGGAACTCGAGTTCGGATGTAGAGAGGATAAACTTGAGCCCGAGAGTGGGGGGACCTAAACCCAAATGTGGTGGGAAGTTGCTCCCGATTTTGATTCCAGATTTAGGGGAGAGAAGCCACTGCTGACGTAGGTTTTATGCTAGCTTAATTGGGTTTAACTGACTGGCTCAACGGGGAATGAAACGAGCTCCAGCCACGACAAACTTAGCTGTCTATTATGTCTAGACCATTAAGACAACACAACGTCCTTGGTTAAGTAAATGAGAAAAAAACACGTAGGCAGTTGACTTGAATTGTGGAAAATCGACAAACTAAAACAGCACTGACTATACGAACTAACGGCAACTGTCAGTTCTAATACCAGCAACTGTGGGTTTCATATCAACCATGCAGACATGATCGATCTACTGGTCGGCTACATCGCTCTTTCTGTGTATCGTCTTCAGCAGCAGCAGCAGCTGTTTTATAAGATTGCGTCGATTGCGCTCGGCATTACGCGTGTCGTATATATGTCTTGGGTCATTCGGTGGAAGGTGATCACTTCTGCCTGTTTCCATTCGTCGACGTTAAGTCTAAACACTGTACAGTGCTTTATGGTGCGGCAGTCTTCTGTTGCGCAATGGAACGGTCGTGTGGTTATCACAGTCTCCCACAGGAGGCGCCATGTTAAAACTATTGAAGGAAATCAGGAATGAGTTAGTTTGTGTTTCAGTGCATTTTCAGATCTATCGAACTAAGTTATGCGCAGTTAGGGACTATGCCTTTATCTTCTTGCGGCACTGTCATAGGACGGGTGCCCGGTTACTGACGGCATTTTACAGCGTTCAGTGTTGCATTTGTACGGAATCGTTTTTTATCGTCGGGTCACTGAGGACAAGGGAAAATTATGTAATGATAAGTAACCAAGTGTGCTGGAGCAGGGGACCGAATTTTGAGGTGTCGCATAAAAGTAGGCTCTAGACCTTCGTTTTACAAATTCTTGTTGGAACGCTGTGAAATAAAACTGACGAAATTTGGCACCTTGTTTCGCAAATTATTTGCTTTGTTGTGACGAAATTCCGAGACTGCTTATTATGACAGTGATGCTTTATCGCTCATGTTCGTTTTTGTCGTTTTTGCTCAGGTGCATTTCACATTAAAACGTAGAGACCTAGGTTTTTTGCTTAAGGCCAATGTCAAGGCCTTCGTGTAACTATAATCCCTGCATCAGCTTTGAAATAAATCCCCATACGGCGAACAACATCTACGATGAAAGGCAAAAGTTAAGGTTGGTGATTAATTCTACAGGTTTGAAAACAAATTCGGTGCGTTCGCATACCTGTATTGCAAATCGCAATAGATAACTTATCGGCGACGTAAACAGGGAAAGTTCCGGTAGTTCGGCCTATTTGCTGCTGCAACGCAAAGCCTTAAAACGTGCGCTAACTAGCTAAGTGACAAAAATGGACTAAACTGAACGGAACTGCGAAGTCTCAGTTCAGAAATCTCAGATCAGTTGCATTTCAGAGACTGTAGGACTACAAAGCGAAACAAACTAACAGTTCAGCTCAGTTCACTTCATCTCGTTTGCTCTCTACCGGCTTTAAAATAACTATCGCACTCGTAACTTTCGTACTCCCAAACTATAGATAGGCTGGTAGGCTGCACGAGTGTAAAACGTCAGTCCATTATAGGCCCACTAACTGTTGCGCAGAGTTAACAAGTTTTATAGTACCACCATGTCATCACAACCGTCCCCTCTTACCACAACTTTTGTCTCCAACTCTCTAGACTATCCAAACTTGCCCAAACTTTGTTTTATAGGAAAAACATAGGCTAGGCCTACATCCGATGATCTCCTTGTTCAAAAAGCTTTAGCTACAAGTGCAAGAAAATCGCTGCTAGAAAAATCTTGCCAGGGTGACTAATAATCAATTGGTCACTAGACGTTTACGACAATTTAGTTCAGGTCACTAAACATTGCACTGTGGGGTCAGCAAACTTAATTGTGCAATTAACTTTCTGTTTACAAGCTGTGTCGGCTTCGATAAGAGACCGCGACTTCAGCACTGCAGCGTTATCAGTTCGGTGTGCCTATTTACCGGCGTGTTAACACGCACTGCGACATGAGACAGCAGAAAGGGCTTAGAGGCCTACTGTTTTATCAAATAAGCTAAACACGCTGTGCAGTGCAGACCTAAGTGCTTACTATCAGCGTAGTGCACGGACATTGCGAATGTCTTCTCACGACGGTACGACTGACTACTTTTTGCCGACGAGTGGACACGTACGAGCGCAACTTGACACAGTAAGTTTTAGTTTTATTATTAATAATATTTTTTTACCGCAGGATTATATACAAGCCCAACACATGCACTATTCCATGCTGTTTCCCTCTCTCTGTGTCGCATTCAGTTGTTTCAACTTTCTACTGTTTGGCGTAATAACACCATTTTGATCTGACGGAAAGGCCGACCCAGAAAATGATACAGATTGATGATGTTCTACAGTAGATGGGAAAAAAGTATGGCACAGGATTTTTATCCGGCAGCCGTATCAATAATCTGGTGGCTATTAATACAGCAAAATCCGGTCATACTCGGGTCGGCTATTTATCCGGCCGCTGACTTGAAGGCTTTGGTCGATACGTACGAGCACGCAACGGTGCTCGTAGGTGACTGCTAAGGCCGTGTCGCTCGGCGGTACGACGAACGGGTGCTCATCGTACCGCCGCAGAGGCACAACCGCAGCCTGGCAACTGGCAAACTTAACCATAGCAAGTAGGGAATCACGGATTGCCAGTTGGCAAGTTTTGTACTTGATGTAGCAGCGTCGAATTTATCACGAAAATTATATCTTTAGTTTTGGTGTGCATTATTGCCATACAAATCTCTGAAATACGGTAACCCTAACCCGAACTCTCTACCTAAGCTCTAAACCTTACTCCGTAATATTAACGCTAATTCTGGTCACTTCGAGTAACGCAATTACGCCGAGTGTCATTGGTGCCGCCGTCTAGCGAGTACGATTGAGTTTTTTTGTTTTCGTTCATTGCCGGAAAAATAGCCTACACAGGCTATTTTACTGCTGCAGGACGAATAGTCACCGAGAAAAGTATATCGAGAAAGACGACACAGCTAATATGTCAAAAACGATAAATGACCACTCGAACAAGATTGTGCATCCACAACAATTACAAAATTGTCCAACTCTTTGATCTGATCTTAAACAAGTAATTTGAGCTGATGTTCATGAGATGCGCAACGACATATAGCAGTTCTAATTCGCAAGCTGTCTCGGTCTATCTTCGACCATTTTGTCGCAATTCACTCTCGGAGTGTGCGCCGCAGCCGAAAATCGCAAACAATAACTAAAAATCCCCATTTTGGAATTCAAGGTCGTTCAAAGTCATCAATGTTGATACCCCTTAAAAGCCCGTCAGCAGTTTTTGTTACGATAAGCAACAAGTCTATGTCTATCTGCATCCGTTATCACGCTAGACGAGTCAACAGCGGCAAAATAACGACTTTTAGGTGAGTACCCTTCTTTTGTGCCTGCTTGCGTAAGATTTCTTGAACCTAGGGGATCGAAAATTAGACTGTTAAAATTTACGTTTAATGTTGAAAATTTCATGTGCAGATAGTTTTCTTTTATCTTTAATTATTTTGACGCAATTCGGTCTAGAAATGTGCAGTTCGAAATCGCAAGAAATACAATAAAACTTTTATTTTGGTGTTCAAGGTCATTTAAAGTCATTGCATTAGGTGCTAATGGAAAGCGTGAGTACAACTTTTTGCTAATTAGTGAATAATAGTAACCTTGGCTTTATCTCGCACATAAAATTTCTGAGATACAGATACAGCAACTTATTAGGTACAAATCGCAAATTTTTTCTATCCCCTTTCAGTTAGCACTCTCGCTTTACAGATCCTAAAACTAGAGTTTTCCAGAGAGCGACAGAAAAGATTTGGTGATCCTAGCTTTCACTGTTTTTGACTGATCCACCCGTGTACAGGACGGACAGACAGACAGAATTGCGATGGCATTAAACGCTCTATAGCATTACATGCTGTCGCGCGTAAAAACGATTCCCAAGATCATAATCACCCGCTCGTCCGTTGCAGACCAGACAAGTGGAGGCGCGAACTATTTGTCAATAGGAAGCCCAATGGGTGGTCGACATTTGTGCGCAGACTTTCTTTACGCATACGTGCAAAATACGTTTTCTTACTGACTGCGAACTCAAATGAAACAAGGAGAAAGTGAGATCAAGCCTAAATATAAGGACTCATCCTTATTTTTTGGCGCTGTCATTGGTGCCACACACCGCACAGTTCCATACGTTCTATACGTACGAGTACTTGGACAATGTGACCCACATTATGTGCAATAGGCCCTACTGTACGACTAAAATCTAAAAGTAAACGAAATCGGATACATAACTACACGGTGTTTCATCAAAAGGCACCCTATTTCTTTCCTTTATAACTTAATCGAATCGTGATCGATTTACATGACATTTTTACCAGATGTAGCTGAAGAAATATTAATTCAAACTGTTTCAACAAAATGTTGCTATTGGTTAAATATTCTTTGCTAGTCGTGATGTAACGCTGACGTCATAATGTGTCGTGAGTACAAGCTTACTTGTCTCAACTGGTGCTGTCAGTTACTACCCTGCCTCGATGGCGAACTTTATCTGGTTTACTGATGAAAAAATGTTAATCGTATCAGCACTAAGCAACATGGGAGCATGAAATCAGGCATCTCGCGATCCAAAAACTCAACTATCTTGCAAGCCGTGTGTGCTGGTGCACTGTCTTGCTGGAACGTGTAAAAGTCAAACGTGTATAAGTGTGCGAAAGTGATCGTTTTGGGTGTTTTTATGATTGCAATGGTTAAACTGCAACAGTTTGTCATCAGTGAAGCAGATGAAGTCCACTATCGAAGCAGGGTAGCTATTCAGGAAGTCTGTCCGCACCGGTTGCAACACGCCAGTTTGTACTCGCGGCACATTATGACGTCAGCATTACATCAAAAGTAGCAAATAATATTAAACAACAGTCATATTTTGTCGAAAGGGTGCCTTTTTATGAAACACCGTGTATTAGCACGCGACGTTGTCTAAGTTTTGTTTCTAGTCTTTTGTCGCAGACGTCGGCGCCGTCTGAATCCTCTCTGCTTGCTATGGACAGAACATGCTGGAGGAACTCTGTGCAGGTTATGCCGCATGTTCGGGCTGCCAGCGAGGTGTAGCGACGACATCGCCGCAATGACGGTAGTAGGTCAAGAAGTAAGTCAACACACAGCTAGGTCCTTGTGTGGCCTCACTCAGAGACTAAACGTGTGTGTGTGTGTGTGTGTGTGCTGTCAGTCGTATATCGGTCGCGCCATTCATTCACAACACATTAGAAATTTCTGCGATCGAGTCGATTTAACGACCGCTGCGTCCGTCATATTTGCTTGCTTTGCGCCGTTTGCTCGCTCGTTGACTTGACTGCGGCGAGTTGCTTGGTTGGGCACGTGATGTATGTTGACAGCAAGAGAGAGAGTTTGTGTTGTGTCGGTCGGTCGGTCGCTGCAGGGTTAGGCCTAGACCGTACGTGAGGCGTCTCGGTCTGTGCACAGCAGCAAGCAGCGTTCTGCCAACTATCTCCGCCGATATACCTCGCCAAGCAAGCGGCGAGCGGCGGCGACCTTTGGTGGCTGCGCCCGGCGGCCACGCTGTATAGGTATGGTAGTGTAAAGAGGAAACTCCGGCGCCGCCTCGTGCAGGTATATTACCGGCGACTGGCGTGCTGGGGAGACAGAGCGAGGGTAGAGAGGAGAGAGGGCACCCAGCGGTACCGCTCTGCGCTGCGCAGAGTATCTTTAGAGTCGTGCCGAGCATTTCGCACCGGCACGCTGTACGAAGCACCGCACGGCTCGCCGCGCCAGCTATCTGTCTGTCCGCCTGGCTGTCATCAAGTCTTCTTCGTCTTCTTCTCTAAGTCTGAGTCCAGGGAGCAGCGCCTGCCTCTGACGTGCCGCTGAGTCGCCGAGCTTATTGACGTGCTGGACGTCTTGTTGTGGGCTGGACTTGACTAGACGACAGCCGAGCCTGCACTGCAGTCTGCGGTCGTCAAGTTGGTCTCGTGCCTCTCTGCGGAGTCTGACGCCGGCGTCTGACGTTTCGTCTCGGCGAGTCCGCGCGGTTCGACGTCAACGCTCACTGCTTGGCGAGGTGAGGTGAGATCACGCGATAGTGTCAGTCTCTGTAACACGCCGCTCTTCTGTGTGACTATCTGGCCACCAACTTCTTGCCTGCTGGGCGCCAAGAATTTGTCAAGTTAAGGGACTTTTCCTTGCTTTACAGTACATTGGGAGTCAGAAACTACGCACCAAGTTTTTGTCATAACTTCATCAAGTATAGGCCTCCCTCTGATCGATTTCCTGAATTATTTTACAGGAAATTGGCGACAAAGTAAACCTACTGCAGTCATAATCAACCACACGTCAAAAGCAGTGATGCAGTTCATTTTGCTGATTAGTCAAGTTTTATGACATTACGTCATGAGGTACTTTTTTATTCACGATCTATAGGCCTAACTCGAGTGACAAAGGGAAATCCAACTTAAAACTGAAAAGCCTATAGGGTTCATAATTAATTTCGTAAGCCAATATAAATATTGCTTGTGCAAGTACACAATGTCATGTCGATATACTGTATAATTTTGGTCAAAATAGAGTTCCTTCTCCGTGAATGAAAAGCGGACCTGACGTGTTTGATCTCATTTCGGTGTTTGGTTTTGGATGTAAAACCTGCTTTATTGCTACGTATAGTTGCCGCTATACGCATAACACTCATGCAGTGACACTGTGCAGTGCTGAAATTTGAAATTGTGGCAGTTCTAACGATGAATCTGGTTCAGTCTTCGCTTCACGAATTCCATGTATATATAATTCGCGTTTAACGAGTGCAGCGTCGTGACACGTTTCGTTTTTTTTCACGCGCGCGCACCGCCGCTTCGACTGAACTTTTTCTCGTTGTCACATCAACAAGTGCGTGCAGCTTTTTTTTGCCGAGTTCGCATTCGCAAGCTGACTCGTCTGCATTTTATATGCACTGTAGATTTTGCATGCTGCATGACGACCACCGTGAAACAGCTAGGCGCTTTGTGGTTAATATTTTATAAAACATTCTGAAGCGACTGTTACGTGAGCTGAATTCGCAAGGCATAGCCTAACCCGCGTTTTTTGGTGAAAAAACATGTTACAGTCAAGGAGCACGTTTCGAATCACTTCACATCATTCACATAAAGTATTGAGATTCAGTTAACGTTTTAAATACATGGTCACCCGAAGTCATGCTCGCCATACAAACGCGTCAATCTAATTGGTTTAGAAACAAAAAAGACGGACTTTACTAGGCCTATGTGTTTAAATCGTTTCCTTTAGTTAAATAAGTAATTTGAGCAAAGCTCGTGAAACGCGCGACAGCTTTAGCAGTTCCTGTTCGCCGATTGTTTTGGTCTATCTCCAGCCATTTCTTCGCAATTCACCCTTGAAATATGCACCGCAGCCGAGAATCGAAAAGAACACTAAAACCCCCTATTTGGGGGTTCAAGGTCATTAAAGGTCATCGATGTTAATACCGCTAAAGAGCTCGTCACCAGTGCTTGTTATGATAAGCTGCAGGTCTATGCCTATCTGCAACTGTTTTCACGGTAGACGCGACAATATCCATAAAATAACCACTTTGTAGAGGGATGCATATCTTTGACGCTCGCGTGCGCAGACCTCCTTGAACTTAGGGGGTTGGGACTTGAACTATTAAAATCAACGTTTGATGCTAAAAATTTCATACGCAGGTTCTCTTGATCTATCTTCAGCCATTTCGGCGCAGTTCACATTTAAAATGTGTATCGCAGCCCGAAATGGCGAAAAATTCACTAAAACCCTTAATTTTGGGGGTTCAAGGTCGTTCAAAGTCATGGAGTTAGATATCCCTAAAAGCTTATCACCAATGCCTGTTATGATAAGCAGCATGTCCGTGCCTATCTGCAACCGTTTTCACGTTGGGCAAGCCAATAATAATAAAATGAGGACTTTTTAGGGGGGTGTTCATCTTTCATGCTTTCGTTTGAGGGGAATCCCTTCACCCAGATGCACGAAATTTTGTCACGAAAAACTAGAGTCCTTGTGGCAGCCACAGTGAAGATTTCGTGATCCTAACTTGCCCCGTTTTGATAGGGCTCAATGGTGTGAAGGACGGATGGACGGACGGACAGACGGACAGACACTTTGACGATGGCGCTGTCGCGCGTAAAAAGACAAAAAGGCAAAGAGTTCTGTTCTCCGTCACAGGCATAAGGTTCGAGCTGTTTTCGGTCTCTAGTCAGTCAGCCCGCAGGCTGTGATTACTTTTCGCCAGTCTCGCGGTTACCTTCAAAGTCGAGAACATCATACTGTCCGCCCCTTTGCTTGGTGACAAATGCACGTGCGTGACAACGTGCCGGTGCAGAGCTGGTTGTGCTTTGCAAGCAATTTCTGCTTTTTGTGCTGATGGTTGGCGACGTCGTTGATTAGGCCTCTATCCTACACTTTGTAGGCTATGTCCGTGCGTAGACTAAGCACAGTTATGGTAACGCTGAACCCGTCGTTTCTTGTCTCTTGCCTGGCGACTTCCGCAAAAGTCAGAGTCGACATATAAGATATTATCTGCTGTTTGCTTTTGGAGTCTCTTCGTTCGTTGCTTGTAAGCGTTTACGACTCGAGAATCGAATTTGCTGAATCACTGAAGAAGACTCTGAAGGTGTGTGTGCGTATGAGCAGTTAGCACTGCAGAGAATGACGAGTCACTTTGCTATTTCTGTGCACATACAGTTAGCCAGTCGTTCGTCTTCGTCTTCGTTGCGCTATCTGGGTTTACAATCTCCTTCTCTGTCAGTGTCGGCATGTAAGCTCAGCTGTTTAATTTACGATTGTGTCGTCCTGTTAGTGTGGACGTCTGTCTGTTCGTGTGTGCGTGTGCGCGTTGAGTGCAGCGATTCATAATATAGACACCGGCCGGAGCGCTGCAATTAAACACGCAAGCTAGCCGGCCGCCGGTTCCATAGAAGCATCTTGAATACAGCCCTGTATAGCCTGGCAAGACTGGATCGTCGTCGTCTTCACTCTTCTTCACTAGCAAAGTGCATTCTTGTCATGCCTTTTCCTCTCGCACCTGTTGAGCAGCTATAAACTGCACTATTGACCGTCGTCGTGGCGACATAAAGCTATAGTCCTGTAATTATCGTCACGTATGACATGCGATGTTTTACGTTGTATCCTCTTACCTTTTTCACTCACAATGAAGAATGGAACAGTAAGAAGGAGACTGATATTTATTTGCCATATAAATAATAGTCCACAATTATTGTCAGCAGTATAGCCATATAGCCTATACTTTTGAAATCGGGTGGCAGAAGAGCTAATGCTCGTCAATGCTGAAAGCCGTGCCATCGCAAGGGAGAACGACGATGCCGCAGTGATATTGAAGCGTTAAGCTGAGAATGAGTAGGAACATTGATAGGTTTGACATTTCTGCAGCTGACAGTGTGAATTTATCTTTATTCGAATTTTCCTACTGCATTCCGAAGGATGCGTGTTTTGTGCAATGATACGTAATAGTACGTAGTTCGAGGGCATGCAAGGTCGATCGTTGATTTCGGTACGAATAGGCAGCGCGTATATGCAACTTCCTGTTAGTGAATATCGTTAGCAACGCTAATTTTCTCTCGCAGTGTTTTAGAGATATTGCAAAAATAGCCGCCACACCCATCTCAAGCTGAAACTTAAGGGTGATCTTCTATGAATAGGTCAGTGACGTCGAGGCGTTGACAGCATTAACTTGGAAATCCGATATCAATGTACTGTCTTTTTATTTTAAGTAACTATCTACGTCTATTGCTTGCGTCGATGTTGATTTTTTTGCAGAATCTTTTATGTTTTCAGCGAAACATTAGACGATCAAATAGAGAGCTATTTGCATTTACAGATGAGATATTTTGCAAGAAGTTGTCTTTGCTAGTTCTACTCGCTGATATTCACGTGCCACAACTGCTCGAACGAGTTGTCATCGGCGGTCGCGTCATCTGTTCTTGGCAGTGTGTGGCGCGTGCTGTTCTGCTTCATGGAGGTTCGCGTGTAGCGCTGTTGGCATAGGCCTACACTCAGCACGTGCTAAGTGCTGACAGTGGGCTAATATGCAAGCACTGTTCAGCTTGGCCCAATGATGACGAGGCGATTCTTGCTCATTCGCCATATCGATATCGACGATATGCTTTGGGAAGTCACGACTTACGATATCATGACTGCAGCGTCGCAGTTTTCAGCGCGCCATGTCACTATGCACGAACGATATGCCAGTAGTGTTTGACTGCATGAAACTACGTATTTGACGAATTTCCATCAAAAATATTGAATGTAAGTACTACAACTAGGAGACTGCCAAATTTGACGGTTTTGTGTCAAGTTTTGCTTTGATGTCTTATACACAAAGAATTTCGTGATGCGTGCCTGGTCGATATTGATTCTTTTATGGGTGCTAAATTTTTGCGAGCGCAAAACTGTGTTTACTGCAAAAATGTACAACAAAGACTTCATGACCTTGATATTCAACGTCCCATTTACAACGCTTATGCTATGTACAACCTGCTTTATACTTTGACGGCATAATAAGTTATAAATTTCTATAGGTATTGTGTTGTCTCTGTGTCAGAAGTTTCGGCACATTTCTTAATAGTATGAAAATTGTGTGCGTTTGGCTTTTGACATTTTAGCGTTTATTTAGTCTTTATAGTTTATACTACATTTTCAATTAAACTCCCAGCATAGTGAACTGCACGAAATTAGGCGTACCACGCGCGTATAATCTTTCCGTCTTTTTGAGCCTCAACGGAACGGACGATCGGACGGACAGCCAGACATGCAGTGCGTAACACGGCCCACTATAGAGGAATGACCGCATAGAAAACGTTTCTTATCATTAAGAATATGCAGCGTAAACATTCCGTACTTAAAATAGCCACTTGACAAACACTCGTTGAGCGAGTGAGTGATCGATGTTACCTATGCTTGGTACGTGAAGCATTAAATACAACAAGGTGAGGCACATTAGGGTACTCCTCTCCCCGTCGTCCGACCGTTACTGCATTAACTGTAATGTAGCTCACTAGAGCTTAGCTTAGGAAGTGATCGTGTATATATACCATGTATACACGCCGCTCTACCTGTCCACACTATTGCTCTACTATACTGTTATACGTGGCTGAATGGTGTCGGCGTAGGCCTATATACATGTCACGTAGCTTATGCCGTGAGCCTGCGAATCTCCGCGGGTCACGTCAATTCATGCGTTGCGTTCATCTCTCTGATATATACTCTGGGTCATAGTATATAAGTCAACCAGATCTTGTAGACCTACAGCTTCTTCTCCGTCGGTTATTTAATTGGTAAAAATTGGTAAGTTACGAATATGCGCATTCACTAAGTTACAGATGGTGAAAACACCGATTTCGCCAGATCCTATAAGTTTTTGTTATACATGCATCATCATCTGTTTTGATTGACTTAACGGCATATACCGTATCCCGGGTCTGTGACACGATATTTTTTTCATAGTGGACGTACTTTGCTTTGCCAAAACTGCTTCTGATTGTCAGTTATTGCCTATGCATGCTGGATTCGCCTGACAAATCGTTCAGTCGTACGTTATTTATTACTGTAGCTTTTGCAACGTAGCGTTTCAAATGTAGGCTTATAGTTTGTTAGGTTTATATAAAATGTGCTGCGACTGACTGATTACTATGCAGTGATTTATCTGTAGCCTATATTTTTCATGTCTTCCTTGTTTACGACTACTCCTACATGACGATTTGCAAGTTGTAGGCTTATATCCCGTTTACAGGATAAAGCAAACATGAAGCAAACGTATTCAATGAGCACGACGTGTGCTCTAGGTTTGCTTCATGTTTGCTTCATCGTGTACTTGGTTGGGTATTAGGTCTACACGACAATATGACGGTTTGTTAACTTCTCGCGCACTGTCCCCATTCTCGCCTTGGACTTGGCCCGGCGCGTAACGGCCTATACTGTCACTGATGTACAGTTAGAATTTTAAATTAATAAGGGTAAATGTTGTAGGTGCAATCGATATAGACATCACAAAATTTTGTGCAGTGAAAATGTATAAAAAAAATTTAAAATAGTATTTCACTGTCGGTGATCTTCCATTATTAGGAAGCCTATACATGAAACTATGATATTCTGTTATTAGCGCCGTCCGTTTGTCAATTAGACCCGTTACTCAAGATCTGTGAGCACGAACTCACCCAATTAGACATGGCCATTAATTTCAAGAAGTCGTGTTGCCTTCGTATTGAATTTCGCATGACTATGCCTTGTGCTAGTATTTGTGCAACGTCCAGTACTCAGATCCCTTGGGTCAGTGAACTCAGATATCTGGGTGTTTATATTATGTTGTTTGTCAAACCATAGAAAAGCTTTTTACCGTTCTGCAAATGCTGTTTTTGGCAAAGTTGGTCGTGTTGCGTCAGAGGAAGTAACTTTGCAACTTATTAATAGGAAATGTATACCTAGCCTCTTATACAGTCTTGAGGCATGCCCACTGGTTAAGTCAGAACTCTCTTCTTTAGACTTTGTTGTCAATAGGTTTTTTATGAAAATGTTTAGAACGAGTAACATGGATGTCATTAGTCAGTGTCAATCTTACTTTGATTTTAAACTACCAAGTACACTGTGGTCTAATCGCGTTAAGACGTTTGATGTTAAATATGCCACATGCGGGGGCAGCTTTGTAGATTATGGCACCAGTGTCAAATAGTGGCTATTGTTAGTACTATTATTATTACGCATGTGTGTTTATTTATTTATTTTTCTTTTTTTGTTGTTAATTGCATGCATGTGCGTATGTATTAATCTATCGTTTCTTCGATGAATAAAGATGTATATATATAACAAAATTTGGCCACGCTCAACTCAAACCGTTGATCACTCGCAATAGGTAACTGATACACCGTCAACATTGCACTGAAATTTCGTCATAGTTATAAATGCTACAAATAAATGTAAATAAATATTAATATAAATGCTGCTTTGTATGTTCACAATCGATCTGCTTTTATGGACTATAATACAGCCCCGACTTCGCGCTCATCTATTTTTACTTTGAGCTTTTTTAGTTCTCCCTGAATGTGGTAAAATTAGCTCATCTAGACGAAGCTGTTTATACGGTTAGGCCCTATTTTTTTCGGTTATAGGCTAACTGTCTTTCTGTGTACGCATTATCGTACAGTATAGTGTATACTTCAGAGTCAGACGTCACCGTCATTGCGTAACAAACATTTTTTCAACGTGCGTTACGATGACTTTAGTGCCGATTCTATCGCTATGTCCCATATGCTGGGCGTGCTCACATTGTAGGCCTACTGTATGAGGTACATGTACAGGCCAATAATTCTTGAGCTAAGACACTATAGCCCGAGGTATATATGCATAGTACATCAGCAATAGCTGTCTCATCACAGAATGCTAACCTCTTGAGCACAGACGTAGTAGGCATACTTGTACTTTTACAGTTAGGCTTATGCTCGAAGTCACAGTAAGCTCACTTGTCACCATTGCATTGGCATGTCATTGACAGGGTAACGTGTTATGATGTACAGCAGTTAATGTGGCATTCATTTGTACAACTCTGCTGAATCTAGCACGGCGTTCGTTCTTAAACTGCATTTCAACCATATTTGGGGCCACTTTTTTATTAGAACATAGTGTACTTGGATTGCACGTTTTAACAGTAGGTCTCTGGTAATTGTACACTGTGTGTCAAAAAGGGACCCCAACATTATCGATCGCAAATTGAAGACGAATTAGGCTACTATATTTTTAATAATTTTTGGTACAGACATTTTAACAAAGCTGGCCATTAAACGATTATTTAAGTCTTTACCTCACCCAATACGTGTTTTTACACTACCTGGGGAAAACGGAACACGCGAAAATTAATAGGCGTTGAAATGAATAAAAAGCGTCAGAAACATTCCTGACATTGTCGACTGTAATCTGAAGAAGGATGTCCAGATTTTAATAGTAGAATTATTTCTGACACATCTGATACGTTTTCCCAGTTAGCCACAGCCGGACAGACAGACAGACAGACGAACAGACAGACGGAAAGACTTGCATAGGGGCGGCTTGTAGGACGCCATATGATGGGCCTAATGGTCGCATCGACAATGAAATGAGAAAGACGCACTGAGTGCATGTGGCGGTATGTAAGTGAAAATAGAGAGGAATTTCCAAACATAAAGATCTCGGCCCCTTTAAAGGAGTACGCGGGGAATGCTGGAACGCAAGCTTCATTATGACAACTTTGACATAAGTTCGTAGGAAAAGACTACCCCGTGCAGAGAAGTTAATCTTATGTACTATTTATTGACTGATTTATCAATATCATGGTTTTTGCTTCCCAGGGCTTGGGCCGTATGTGTGGTCGAAAGAGGATTTTTTGACCATGCTGTGTTTTGAGCAGACGGTGTTGTGCCCGAGGGCTTAAAATCTTCTGTTTTCTTGCGTCAAAAAAGCTTCGGTGTTGGGCTTGGTAGGTTCTGCAACCGTTTAGCGGCAGCTTTCCTCACTAAGCTTGGGCTCGTATAGGAGTCGATGGCTGAAACGAAAACGCTCATGCGACGAAAACAGATAACTGCTTGCTTTCATTTATGCGGGCCTCGCCCATAGCCGATGCGCGGAAAAAAATTCTGCGAAACTGACCAAAATAAGAGTTTACTAGGCACTCATTGTAAACAGTTTGCAAAGAGATCGATATACTTTTATATGCTATATTCTAGAGATTGTCGTACGTGAATTATCCTGGACCAGAATAAAAGTATAGTATAATTAGAAGCCAGTAGATATCGTTGACGAACGTCTTAAATGTTTTAAGGATCTATTTCCGTTGGAGCCATTCTATTGCTGTAGGCCTAGTCATTTTAAATTACCGTACGCGTTTTATCCTTCTTGGAACGTTCGTAGTCGTCGGCGCCCTATTCGCTGGTGCGAATATGGGCGGCACGGCAGACCACCCTTCTCCAAGCTCCTGGAACGTTAAAGGTGCTTTGTCACTGCGCGCCGACGCGCCTTTAACGCGGGTTGACGATCTCAAATGTATTCGCTCTTCTAGGGTGAGGTAGCGCTTGGATTAGGGCTTGACTGAACAGTCAATTGAGATCGTCCACGCGCGCAGTGAGAACGCACCTTAAGGGAAGATAATGCGGTGTCGATATAATGCCTAGCTCTCGGCGCGTGCAATAAACTGTCTGGCTCTGCTGGTATAAAAAGCTTAGTGCGAAAGATGAGTTCGCCGTCTGTTTCCACTTTTAGCCGACTTCTGTTTTTTTCGCCGTCGTTAGCGGTTTTGTTTAGGCTACCACATAGCCGTAAATCACCATAACACTTATAGTCTGGTTCACTCTGCAAAACAAGAAGCGTAGTGACTGTTGGTAGCCTTAGTTTCCGCTTCTTGGATTCAGTGCAGAATTTCGTAGTCGGAAATCGGAATGTAGACCTGGTCGTAGCCGTTTAGTCAAAACAGGAAGGGAACGGCGTTAATTGTCACGGAAGAAGTATGACTCGGAAGAAAATGGCACAGAATTGATATCAAACCATGTTTCGTGTGTCTAGCTATATAATTTTCCACACAGCTCTGCTCACCGATGTCAATAAAACGTAAGTAACTTAAACCGGCAAAATCGCCTAGATATTGTAGGACTGCTGTTGCGCAAAAGACGCAATTTTCCAGCGATGACCGGCAGACTGTTAGCGATGGATGTTGAGATCTATTTCGGCATCGTTGCTGGTGTTGTTAGCTATACCGGCAGCAGCAGCAGCCGCAGCAGGAGTTGCTTGGGCGCTAGGCGCCGCTCAGCACATATATGTAGGCCTAAAGATGCGTTATGAATTATTACGCCACAGGTGCCCGTGTTTTGCTGTCGCTCGCTACACCCTTCGCATTCTTCGGTATCTTGTTTATTTCTTGCTGCATACATTGCCGTTAAAAACCGACCGAACGGCCCAACTGCGTGCGTATTTTATTAACCAGCAGGAAATCGGGTCTTCGTGCCTCACCACCCTTATAAATGGCACGAGTTCACATTATTCAAACTTCAAGGGGGTGCTTTGCTTACATATTGTAAGCATATTGATATACTGACTCTTCTCAGCTATGACATTGATGCTGCAGTCCTAAAATTCTTCTTGCAGCACAAGTTCTACAATTAAGTTTGCATATATTTTACAGCAGTTGGCTGGTGAAATTCTGCGTCGGTTGCAAATGGATGCACAGAAACATCTGCTTGAGCCTTGAGAATTTAGCCGCGTAGCCAAAGCTCCAAAGTTCATTGCAAGATGTCGTCGATTAAATACGGAATGGCCCAATAAAAAGACAGCCCCTAAGTGTTTGTTCGAACTGCATCAAATATTGACCTATTTCCATTTTTTGCCCGTGTACTCTGCAGTATAAAGCCCTAAATTGGTTCTTAGACCTAAGTGATCATCGAAGATCCCATCACACCCGATCGTCGCCTCTACACTACTTTGTGAAATATGTCGGCTTTAGAGACCTCGTATATAACTTTGAGTATAATTATTCTTCAGCTGACTATACTTTACGACGCATCCTCGGGATATGATGGACAGTGCTTTTCCGTTTACCACTAATTTCGTTAGTAAAACATTTTTGTAAACAAGAAGCCCAGCTATCGCTAGGATAGCCGACCGTACTGGTTATCAGTGACCTTTAAGGTCATCCAAGATCGATGATTTTTATGACATCTGAAAGCCAATATGCGATTTTCTATTAGTGATCAATAGGAACCTAGGCTTTATCTCGCACCGTTTAGCCACAATAGCGCGTACCGATCTTCGATGTCATCCAAGGTCAATAATTTTCATCTTATTTGAAAGGGCATATGCCACTTTCTATTAGTGATTAATAGTAACCTTGGTCATATCTCTCACCGTTTCCGAGATACGGCCGTATATAACTTGAAACATTCCATTCACAGTTGCGGCCGAAATGCTGCAGATGGAGACATAGTTAATATTGACAGCCTATAGGAAGTCGCAAGCGCCCTATTTGATGGTAACATCGCCGACCACCTACGACTTACCGTTTAGCCACAATATTGCACAATTGGCATACCATAGTGCGTTATGACTCTTGAAGGTTATCCAATGTCATTGTATTTCATGTCATTTGAAAGCAAATATGCGACTTCCTATTTTCGATCAATAGCAACCTAGGCCCTATCTCGCACCGTTTAGATACAGTGCATCCATGACAGACGGACGGACAGACAGACAGACGACAACCATGCCAATAGCTCGACCGCTACTTAAATACGGTCGGCCAAAAGTATAGGCTATGAAGTCATGGATGTGTCAAAGTCAGAGGCGAACTTTTTATGGACCACCTCGCAGCTTACGTTTTTAACTCTAGGCCCCTACTTGCTTCGAAGCCTTCGATTTCTTATACATTTGTGGTAATCCTACAACAAGCTGTACGATAAGTGGAGTTTGGGCCTCTGTGTGACTGTGTATAAGTATCTGTGTGCTCAGGGGAAGACGTGCTGGCAGCTGGACAGTGAAGCGGCAGACGACAAAGAACCATCTTTGATGTGGTGACGTCAGCGATCACGTGACAACTCAACTCGCGGCGAGACGCACATCCGCCATGTTCGGTGTGCAGTTAGGCGGCGCCGTCGAACAGTCGGCTGGTTTCGGAGTCTCGCTACCTTCCGTGGTCAGTCAGTCAGTCAGTCAGTTAAGCCAGCGACATACGAGCAGGACACCCGGGCCGGGCATCCCGGCCGGGCACCCGGGTCGTGTATCGCTAGAGCCGCACATCCTGCCCGGATGTGCGGCTCTAGCGATACAC
>Ga0209671_1000127_pt1 | contig 36747 bp, 11 predicted proteins | sample WorMetHERISLAND2_2_FD_187401 | JGI IMG/M metagenome (GOLD analysis project Ga0209671, IMG submission 187401) | Marine gutless worms symbiont microbial communities from Max Planck institute for Marine Microbiology, Germany - Olavius geniculatus... | ecosystem: Host-associated > Annelida >...
TGCTAGAGGTAGATCGGGTAGATACAATATTGGGAAGATGGTAGAACTTATGTTTCTGGTAGACACAGAAGGTTTATGAACCATGCCACGACACTGTCACATACTTAAATCAGGCTTATTTAATATTATATCAGAGTCTATCTCAAGCCAAAGCTGTTTTTTGTAATACGGACTTAGAACTATAGTGCTTTTTGATTAAATTTTATTTAATGCTTGGTAATTTATAACATTTCAGTTCCAGTCACAGTCTTAGCAATGCAGTGAAGAAGAAATGTGGCTGCATTCTTACATTAACATCAAGATAGATGTAATTAGGTAAATGGCGATCTATCGCTAGTAATTTTCTGCTGTTTAGTGCGAGATCGCCGATCTACCGCTAGCTCTGACCTTTTCAATATTTGTAGCCTAATATCAGTAATTTTGTACAGTGAATAGCGGAACATTGAATAATAATTAGTTGCTGACAGTTGTTCGGTACACAGTGACTCTAGTGCCACGATGTAATTGTTAATGTTTACAACTGTAATCATCAGTTTCTGAGTTTTGACACGCTACAGCTATGTGGCACAGGTTGTCTCGTTATTGTGTGTCTGTTCATCTGTGGGTCATGGATGTATTGTGGCTAAACGGTGCGAGATAAGGCATAAGTTGCTATTGATCACAACTAACATGAAGCATGAAATCGCATTTGCCTTTCAGATGAGATGAAAAATTTGTCTTTGTGAAACCTTCAGCTCATCTTCTTTTGCTATCGTTGAATTTTGATCTTGCGAACATTCATATATTGTTGGTTTGTATGTTAACAGATTTCAGTTGCGGGTGTTGAAAAGAACAGTAGTTTCAAGGCTACAGATACAATGGACCCAGAAACAGAAACAGCTGCTGCAAAACCTGTTTGTATTCATTTTCATTTCCACTTTAATTGATGTACTGAGCTTTGATGTGTTAGGTTGGCGACTGGGCGACAGTGTGGTGGTGGGCATGTGTCTACTAACTGTTGTGCAAACTATATGGCTTACGGCTTACAACACTAGCCTGCATATGCTAAACCTATAATGTGTTTGGAGCATTGTATACTTGCTAGCAAATAGCCCTGCACTTGACTCCTACCCCAAGATCCAAGACGGGCCTGCTATAGGCCAGATTCTCACATGATGTCCATTGCCTAAGTGTGAAATTAAACCAACAGCACAAGTCTATCCACAGCTCAGTGTGAACCTGGACTGTGAAGCATTATGTAAATGTGACACTGGTAATTAAACCCTGGATGCACGACCACCCACAAGCTGTGGTGGAATGCCTTGCCTTACTCCCCTCATCCCCGCTTCTCCACTCTACACTCAGTGGACAGTGTATGCTGTGCTTGGACAGACATGTGAGACATGCGCGAGTGTGTGGGTAATGTGACGATTCATACACTTCTTTTATGTCTGCTTCACTACGTTCTACGTAGGACGTAGGTTGTGGGAGTACCATGGATTTTGCTTGAATCACTGACTGATAATTGATTGATATACCAGTAAGTAAGTAAATAAAACTTGAATTTATATAGCGCTGACAATGACGACGATGACAAGGTTAAAAGTTAACCTCTAATGCGCTCTAATACAACAAAAATTTGCAGTTATTTACACAACACAGTAATATCTGCCACTATGCTTATGGGTTACCTAACGTACGTCATTTGTCCAATCACGGAATGATCCCTCACCACGTACCGTAGGCGGAGCATTGAATGCCACGTAATGAGGTACAAAAACCCTTACACAATTGTGTGTTTTCCTGGCACAGTGGCGAGTGTCAGGTGAAACTGCCAGGCATGCACGGCAACAACAGAGGTCGCTCGCCAGTGCCATGACGATGACTACCGTCTAGATGATTACTACGTAACACCAGCACAATAGTGCTTTACTTTCCACGCCCAGTCAGCATGCCGCATTCGCTTTTAAGCTTTACATCACCGATTAGCAAACGTGCAGTGCCCCCAGCTGTTCGGCTGGTATCGCTATTGGGTCCCACGGCCAATGCGCTTACCCCACCCCACTCTTCCTGCCACTGTTGTTTGCTAGCAAATCAAGATAAATATTGTTGTATAGTGGCTGCCGCCTGCCGACGACTGCTGTTTGATCCCGGCTTAGAGAGACAGCGGCTGGCGGCGACCACTTATACTTACTGAGCCAATATCGGTTGTTGTATTTCAGTCAAAAAAATATCGCCCAATACCCAATCCACCCCAATTCCGGCCAGTATTGGCCAGTACCTGGTATGCCAATACTAGTATCGTTCTAACCCTAGAAGTGATGCTGTGTCGTTGCAGAACGAAAAGGAGATAGAGCGGGCACAGGAAGCTGAGTTGAGAGCTAAGTACCCTAATGTCAAAGGCCCTGGAGCTTCTGCTTTATTGCAGAAACGACTTTCAAAAGGAGTAAGTTGACACACTTTTAACAGTGGATTGAATTAATATCCGCACACTAGTTGTCTACATAGTGCTCAATCATACTAAGTGTGCTATTTATTTCTTGTTCTGTTTGACTTAGATTGCAGTGAATGCACTCGGTTTGCTAGTGGAATGAGAAGTTAAATGTTTTAGATGACATCGAAAGGTAGACTTTGTGTGTACTTTATTTAAGAATCCACTATACAACTGTTGTATATGTGAAGCACATGCATTATGCAAGTTGCAGATTTTCAAAGCAGCATAATTTGCTATTTATATCTGAGGGTATTAACGTTGACAGAACAAGTACTTTGATTCCGGTGATTACAACATGGCGAAGGCAAAGACGGGTCCTGCACCGAAGTTACCCACGGCACCTGCTGGCCACAAGCTACTGATGCCATCGGCCGACACAGATCCACCAACAGGAAGCACAATTCCAACCCCGGAGACTGTGCCACAGCGCAAGGCTTGCCTACAGCAGAGCAAGTTAGTCACTGCGTCGTGAATGAACGATGCGCTGCCAAGTTACTGTCTCCCATGAGATCATATGTTTGCTGTAAATAATAGAACCTTGGTGATTTTGTGCTTTGGCTTGCGTGCATAATTGATTGTATCTGCCATTATCTGGTTCACATGCATTTTGCATTGATGAATTGATGTTACGGACAACTTGCAGTACCGTCTATTCATACTCTGTTACTGCATTAAAGTTGCAGCATTTTGACTATGTGATATTACAGTTGTAGAACAGTAAGTATTGCCTCCGAAGTACTTCTTCCTTTGCAAATCTCAGCTCCCACATAATCAGAAATGCGTCCGGATCATAGGTTTAGTTATGCAAACATTAATTTTAGTTGTTATTCATTATATTTACCTGTGGGTCAAAATTGAATGTGCCAAGCATGATGTCTAGTATCAAGATTTCTTCCGTGTTGTAGCTTAGTGATTCTGTTGGTTTTATTACCACTGCTGGATTGTCCTTATTGTGTAACGACATGTTTTGCAGCCTGTGAAAACCGTGATTCAGTTGCTGTGTATTGGGTTTCTGTGGTAAGATTAGATTAGAATGACTGAGGATTACAGAATTTTGTGTACACATCTGATTGCTATTTAGTATAAGCTTTTTATGTCATGGAACAAAGGCATATAAGTAAAATTAAGTATGTGGTACACTACTGCTATCTGTTCTCTAAGGGTGTTTTGAGCTGTTTGATATCGTGTGAATGCTCGTGTTCGAGACTTGTAAATAATAAGTTAATGTTCCATATTGTTGATAATGTGATCATTAAGTACGTGGGTAGTTCAAAAAGTTTGTAGCCAGATGTAGTTAAGCAAAAGATATGTAATTCGTGTTTTGTCACTTTTCAGTACAGTCTCAAGCAAATAAAATGCACTTGGTCCAGCATTACTTCGGAGCTGGCATTAAGTTATGGAAGAACTGTTGGTCTTAGTTTTCCAACCAAAAATTTGCCAATCAGATTTCTCCCTCGTCGTCATTGTACTGCAAACATTTTGAACTTTTCTTGTATGGCTGAGGGGGCATCCATAACTGACGTCACAATTTTAGGGAAAAAATACCCCCCTCCATTCATCATGCTGCTCTGGACCCCCTCAAATATGATGTCACAAACTCTAACCCCCTGCAGTCTGTATTGTAGCCTACAGATCTATTATTATTATTATTATTATTATACTGGGTTTATAATGCACGTTAGGTCTTTCACAAAGTGAAGAATCTCAATTGCATATAAGGTCACATCTCAGTGGAGGAACACACAACTGTATAGAGCAGTTTTAAGCCTAGATTTGAAGGTATCAGTAGATACAGTTATGTCAGAAATAACAGTTTCAGGCAGATTCTTCCAGATTGTGGGTGAAGCATGGCAGAAATCACTCCTAGAAAAGTTGATAACTGCTGGACTGTACTGTATCTATATATATATAAGTTTCAAACACAACGCACATTTTTTGTATGATCTGACACATTTGATGAGGCACGGCCGTCTGTGCTCGGGGCCATGGGTGAGGACTGGTCACCGGCTGCAGTAAGCCTACATCATTCTTTGTCGCTTGCGCCATGCGTGCTGTACCATGGAGTTCTGTATAGTGTACTAGCGCTATCATCCACGACTCGCAGGCCAGGCCTTGCAGCACATGCGACATGCACCCCCTCCCCTTATATCACACAGTCATGATATCATGAACCCACTCTCCCCTCAGCGTGTGACATCACTTATGGACGACCCCTGAAGGCATTTTGTCACTGGTTGTGATGATAAAGCTAGTTAATGTAAGATTAACTGCCCGTTTTGCAGTGTTTCATGTCAGAAGTTATCCTTATCCACCATTTGTTGTACAAAATGCTCTTGCGTGATTGCTTCCTGATGATGAAAATGACTCGGTGCTTTGGATAGTTGTTTATATTCGGCATATTTTGTTATGCATGTTTACTGTAAATTTTTGTTGGAACAAGTTTACATGTGTGTAATTGGAACGACAACATATTTAGGTTATTAAAGTGGTGAAACAAATTAGCAAGAAATAAATTATTGCCCAGTAAAATAAATTAAGTTTCTGATCATGATAACATATTGTGTTTTTGTATTAATAGCAAAATAAATTAAAATTCTACATGAATGTTTTATCATTTGGCTGCACTGTAACATTTCACATGGAATTCTTATCTAATGCAATAGGATAGAAGATTAAACAAATCTGCCAACTTTTGTTGTGCGGATGCAGACATGGATTATAGTTTAATCTGAAAAAGTAATAGTTGTGTCATTTCTAGTTGTTCGTAAATAACAATCTATGCTAGTGTCAACTTACATATTGTGCAATTTTTGTGGTCAGTTAACATTTAGCTTAGATCTATCACAGGCATGCAGTATTGTAGCACTGTACATTGATAGCCTTAGGTATTCAGCAAGTAGCAGTATATATTTTTATGTGTCTTCCTTGTGTCTACGAATTTGAGTCCGACTCTAATATTATTGTGCCAACAACAGTTCTTGATGTTCATGTTACAAAGTAAGTTATTGATGCCAAAATAGAGCACAAGATTTAATGACTTGTGCTGAAATTTTAGTCTTTTATAGTGTTGTATTAGCAGAATGTCTGCATGCTGATTAAGATGTCATGATCAGTGTTTAAATCTTTCATTGTCCTATTCTGATAACCTGGAGTTTTGACATAAAGCATAATTCAGCAGTACTCTTGACAGGGCTTGCCATTTGAAAACGGTAGGCAATTGAAAAATCGATCATGCCACGCAGGGTAGGCAATCGATTATATGACAAAATTGAGGCACACTTACGTCCTCCCTCATGCTCATTGGGTACCTACCATAAATAAGATACACTGATTCACATAATTTAAGACCTATTCTACGTCCCTGCAAAAAACAACAATATAGGCCTACCAACTTTGTTAAATACTGTATGTTAAAAGCAAAACCAAATTGACTTCGCAAAAGGCGGCATGGCTAGCGTATTGCTTTCCGCTTTGTTGTTTTTGAACCTATAGTTACCTAGCATTCCATGTTACAGTGGTTTGAAATTGCGAAAGAGAAAAGGGGCTCGCTGACATCACCGAAAACCACTGAGCTTGGGCAGCGAGTAGGCGATCGAAAGATTGATTGCCTGTCAGGCATTTAGGCAATCGATTTAGGTGATAACCAATCGACTGCCTTAAACGGCAAGCCCTGACTGCAGATGTTTTGGAGAACATATCTGATAACTTACTACTACTTACTTGTCTACGCTAATACTGCTCATGTTACAAATTCAGTTACAAATGCTTGCATTATCTTTGTATGTTCTGCCATTTGAGTGCCATTGCTTCACAGCCTCGATGCTTTTGTGAGAATGATGTGCAGTCGTTTGTGGTTGTCTAGTGGTGTGCTAATGATAAACTGCATCAATGTCATCCTGATTTCTGTTGATTGTCGCAGTTGAAGAGTGCTGTAGTCAGTATGCACATGTCCATTAATGTTGTTGAGAGACACTTCGAAAGAACCATTAGGTCTATTCTTTTTGGAAGCCTGACATGGTCAGTTCCATATAATTTTTTATAGTTTCTAAAACGAAAGTTTTGTGTTCTTTAATCGTTCCGAAAAAGCCCGTGTCGATCCAAAAACGTTCCAGTTCAAAAGTGCATGAAGCTGGTACAGCAGGATTGCGGGAGGAGTGAGTTGCATCACATCGCGTCAGCCAGTCAGAGGCATTGTTTACAGTTGAATGTTTTAGCGCAAGTTTATGTTACTCATATGTAGTTATGCACTAAGTAATTTAGTTTTGTGCATTTTACTGTACGTAAATGCGTACAGGTGTGTGCATTCATCGGCTTCTAGCTGGCAGTTTTGTTTATTGAGAAATTAAATTTGTAGGGCACAAAGCACTTGTTTAGAACTTTATTCACGCTATAGGCAATTTGAATTGTGGGTGTTGCGACATCTGTTCGGGGTTAACGGCGTTCTTTTTTTTGCAATCGATCCGGAAAGGTCCAGGTCAAGACTGCAACAAATCACTGTACCTTTCCGGAATGCAAAAAAACAGAACCATTGAAATTGTTATTAGCTAATGTAATTTGCATTCATTGTTGTCATCATTGTCTGGTGACATGCCCTGCCTAGAGTTGTTTCGAGTTTGCTACATCGGCTTGTTGCTTCAGCATCAGACAGTCCTTGTAATATTGATATTTGCCACTATTCATTCTATGTAATGTCCTGCCTAACCACTATATGCTTTGATAATCTAACACATTATCATGTACATATTAATACAGGGTGTGAGTGCTGTACACTGTGTGGTCACTTGAAATTTCCAGATGATTTCCAGACTGCACAACACTCGTGTCGAAAAAAATAGCCGTTAACTTTTTAGATTGGTGATATGTTGCTGCATTAGTGCAACTACGTATATTCAAATTGCACTGGTCAAAAATAACTTTACACATCAACAATTTTATCCTTTGATTTGCTTATGTTGCAGTTACTTGACATGTTTGTTGGACTTGATTCTTGCATTTGCTGTGAGTATTCTGTTTATTAATTGCTTTTCTCACTTTTTTGTCATTCCGCTGTAGTTGGGGATAAATGATTAGTTTCAGAATGTAAACCGAAAATGCCTTTTAGCATTGTACATTCCTCCAGCACTCATTTGCTGTTTCACACAGGACATTTTTAGAATATGGTTGCTTCTGTCACGTTGCCATCCAAATTCTACCAGTAGCGTTGTGTAAGAATGGAACTACATTGTCTCAAAAATATGATTTTGTGGTCTCTGTGATTTTCTGAGCTGATGCATGCACTACCCAACATCAAGTTGTTTATGTTAAGTTTATTCGCAAATTACGACGTTGCATGCCAAAAATTATTAAAATCAGCCAGAATATTACATGGAGCTGTTTAAAAAAAATAAAAGTGGCATGCTTTCTGAGACCTCGTGTGGAAGACTGCTTTAAATAATCACTTTAATTACCTCTTGAAACACCCAGTACTGAAGACTGCCATTGATGAATGTGACTAAATGACAAGGCTGGTTTTACCCACATATGAATGCAGAAAATATATGCTAAAAGTAGCTTTGTTTACTATGCTTCATTTGTGTGCATAAGTGGGAATAATGGCGGCATTTTTCAGTTGCGTTGAATCCTGTTAGTAATGTTAATGTGCATGAATTTATGATTGTTAGTTACTGCACACTTCTGTCCTTTAGATGACCTATTATGTGTTGAGCGGGCTGCTAAACCTCTTCTCATTTACTGTTGCATACTTGAAGCTTTGTGAGCTCTGAATGGAGCACCCTCCTCAACTATTAATATAATTGTGTGAATTATGCCTTAATTGTGTTTTAACGCCAGTCCGCAAGTTGAAATAAGTTTTTTTCTCCATTATTTCAGCTTAAATGAAACATTGCACAGATATTTTTTAGAAATAGCATCATACAACATTTTTGGTCTTTCCATGTTTTAATCTGTAGATCTGTGTGTCAATTTTCCTCTTGCTAACCAGTTTCTTACATTTAATTAAACCAGCTGTGTTCCGCCTGCATTGATCTTTTTGTATTTACAGTAGGCTATTGTGTTTCGCAACCATATCACATAAGCTAGTTCGCAGTGAACCAAAGCTAAAATTCAGTTTCTCGATCACATGCTTCCTCTTCAAGCCAAGATGTTGACTACAGTAACCAGGTTATTGAATTCCTGTGACTTCAGTGACTTCTTTTGAATTCAGTGCATAGAGTAACACGCTTGGCTTCTGTTGATTTGTCGAATATTTCTTGCTGATATCAAATATGTTTCATTAATGTAATTGTTAAGGTCTGGTTTGGTTGTCGCAACTTGAAAGGGATAATGTAATGTGCATGAATGTTATTTTTTGTGATTACTTACTGGAGCCATTTGTAAATGAGTGACCATCAATCTGTGGTTGTTTATATTTGATAGCATGCTTTAATGTGAACTTAAACAAGCTTTTCTGACAGTGAAATTGTACTTTGTTAGTTGAGTGTATACTGTTAGTGTTTTCCCAGGTAGTGCAGAAGCAGACATTTGGTGAGGTTGAAACTATTGAAACTGGTGACAAATGGACCTGTAAATAATAATCTAAAGCTGTTGGGAGGGTGACAGGAAGGGCACCTGATGTGTAAAGTCATGCCCACACAATTCACAGGAGTACTTTTGTGTACTGACCTAACCCAGAGTAACTCTGAGTAACTCTGATAAAGTGGGCCCGCTGTAAAAATGGATTTACACCGTGTCCAGAAAAAAAACAACCCAGACATTTTCGATTGTAACTTGCAGAAGGATTATCAGATTTTGATAATTTTTGACACCAATATTTCTGACACAACTGGCAATCAAATGACTCCAATTTTCCACTGCATCTGTTGTTTGTTTCTGCACTACCTGGGGAAACAAAACCAATGAAATATTGCATTTTGTCCTATTTTGCCTGTTAGCGTTTTCCCAGGTAGTGCAGAAGCAGACATTTGGTGAGGTGGGAACTAGAACAGCCATTTGATGGCAAGTACTGTCAAAAATGATTGGACCAAAAATTATTAAAATCTGTCAATCTTTCTTCAAGTCACAATTGATAATGTTGGGGATGCTTTTTGATGCATTTCTGTTCATTTCAACTATATTTCATTGGTTTTGTTTTCCCCAGGTAGTGCAGAAACAGACATTAGGTAAGGTGGAATATTGAACGACCGTTTGATGGCCAGTTGTGCCAGAAATAATCGTACCAAAAATTATTAAAATTGGATATCTTTACTTCAAGTGACAATCGATAATGTTCGGAATGTTTTTTCCGGACACTGTGTGGGGACCAACAATACACTGTTAGCTCAACTTATCTGGGGTTTCAAACTCAGTGAAATGAAGGATTTGTGGGGTCAAACCCCCAGCACCTCTGTACTTGCCTACTTATGACTGACCAGTGGGCAGCACCAATCATTCATAAGTAGGCAAGCACTATAAAGGTGCTGGGGTTCAATCTCGAATCTTCCCTTCCCCTTTGGGTCGGTGACCCCCAACTAACACCTGTCATTGGAACCCAAGTCTACCTGTTGAATAGCATAAACATCTGTCATATGGTTTAAGCAGGGTGCACAAGTGTGACAAACGACAAACAGACAGACCACACTGCTGAGAAATGTGTAGCTATAGGCGAAATTGCTTTCAGTAGCACAATTTCACCTAATAATACTGGAGAGCGTTCTGTTTTACAAGACAGTGGCAGCAGCACTAGTAAAGCAAGGTGGGCCATTGGTGTACTAGCAGATTCGCATTACTTTTTATGTAGATGCCTACTAAGAAGTAAAGTTATGCTTGAATTTATTAGTTATTATACGAAATACTGCTAGTTTATTCTCCGCAGACTACAAAAATTCGCATTTCTGACATCATACAGGGTAGTCCAAAAAACAGCACAAAGTTTATGGCACCATAATTTTGCAACCATACATCACACAGTCATGTGGTTTTTAGCAAAATGTTCCGAAAGAAATTCTTTTCGTGACTAATGTCAGCGTTTGAATACAGGAGTTAAATATTCTTTGTTATTGCTGCTGGCAATTGAACTATGCAAAAACAGTATTACCCTCGACACCACGTTCCATAATAACGTGCCACTTTTATTTTTTAATAGCTCTGTGAAACATTGGCCAATTTTAATAATTTTTGGCATGTGACATTAAGAAAAAACTTTCACAAATGTCTGTAGTTTTAGCCATCTCACCTTAATGTTGTCGCTACACTACCATGTGAAATGCAGAAGTCGCAGTTTGGCCATTGACAACAATGAATTTCTATCAGGTAGCGCATGCGTCGGCTCAGAAATTATTAATTAAATAGCGACAAACACGATTGGCAATTATTATCTCTCAAAAAGTCACAAGTGTCGCATCACATCATCCTCATTGCAGCATATGCTCAAAATGTCCTGCAGCAAAAACGCAAGCGGCAGACGTTGACACCATTTGCCAACAGCACGTTCAGTAACTGCATGACTCAAGCGGCCCACTCGCTGTCGTTGTATCATTTCAATTTGTCGACTTACAATGTTAAAACAAGAAATTTGAGCTAATGCTCACGAGACGCGCAAAAGCCTATAGCAGTTCCTGTTCGCAAACTGTCAGTCTATCTCCAGCTGTTTTCACGAAAGACTGGCCAACAACGGTAAAATAACGACTTTTTTGGGGGTACCGCTCTTTGATGCCATCGTGCGCAGGTTTCCTTGAACCTAGAAAATCGAGACTTAGACCGTCGTAATCTACGTTCAGAGCTAAAAATTTCATGTGCAGCTTGTCTATGTCTGTCTCAATTGGTTTCAGCGCAATTCCCTCTTGAAAAGTGTCTTGCAGCCCAAAATCGCCAAAAATCAATAAAAACCCCTATTTAAGCGTTCAAGGTCATCCAAGGTCATTGAAATCGGTGGCAATCGAGATCCAGTGTACGACTTCCTATTAGTGACTAATAGTAACCTAGGCCCTATCTCGCACCGTTACTGAGATACAGCGACTTACTGGCAAAAAATCACAAATTTTGCCCACCCCGTTATTTAGCACCCTCGTTCGGAGTGACCCCCTTCGAATTTATAGAAAAGCTTTACGGTTCCTGAAACTAGAGTCTTCCAGGCAGCCGATGGTGAAGATTTGGTAATTCTAGCTTACACCGTTTTTGACTGATCCACCCGTGTGATGGACAGACAGAATTGTGATGGCTAAGACGTGCTGAAAGCAGTAGCTTCTTTCATGCGTAATGAAGACGTAACAGATTTTCAATGATTCTGCGGTCTCAGTAATTTTCTGAGCCGACGCATGCACCATCTGGTAAGAATTCTTTGTTGTCAATGGCCAAACTGAGACTTCTGCATTTCACAAGGTAGTGTAGCGGCACCATTAGGGCGAGGTGGCCAAAACTACAGACATTTGCATCAAGTTTCTTCTTGATGTTGCATGCCGAAAATTATTAAAATGAGCCAATGGTTCACGGAGCTATTGAAAAAATTAAAGTGGCACTTTTTTATGGACTGTGGTGTCGAGGGTAATACCTTTTTTGCATAGTTCAATTACCAGCGGCAATAACAAAAAATATTTAACTCCTGTATTCAAACACTGACTTTAGTCACATAAAGAACTTCTTTTGGGACATTTTGCTGAAAACCGCATGACTCCGTGATGTACGGATGCAAAATTATGGTGTCATAAACTTTGCACCGTTTTTTGGATCACCCTGTAGTTATGTCAGCTCAGGCCTTCATAGTAATACACAAGAGACAAGGTTCTTGATATTTTAGTAAGGTAGATTCCTAGTACTGACTCATGCCAAAAATTATGAAAATATATTTAAATTTGCCAAAGCTACGGTATGACAGCCAAAGTTTAAATTAAAGCTGTACTCTTTTTCTGGACATAGCGCATCACGGATGATGCTTTTTTCTACACAATGAAATGGCCAGATACACAAATATGTCAAACAAGGACATCAATAGTTCACTTCGTGCTGTAACTACACACTGAAACTCGAAACTTCATGCTTTGCACAATAGTTCGTTATCCAGCAGCAAAAATGTTCTGTGGCAAAATGCAACTGAAAGTGAGATGCTGTATCAGTCTTGGTGTATGCTGTATAAATTATAAACAAATGAATAACAAATCTATGGAGCAAACTGAAGCACGTCAAACAATGTCATTTCTGATCACTTTTCTGGCGCATACTTGACATCCATTCGTGAATACGACGTTTCAGTTCAACTGCCGGCTGAAGCTGGGATTCAGTCAGTGGCTGTCTGTTGAAGGGATCAGTTTGCGAGTTGAGCAGGTGGCGCAGAATTATTGGCCGGTCCATTACGACACCGCTTGGCAGCATAACCGGATCGGTCATCAACGTCATCATCAGAGGATCACGGAACTCGTCCGGGATTTCTCCATAGTCGATTTCAGCCATGCGCTTTTCGGCGACGATCTTCTCAACTTTATCCCGCAGATCCTGGAACTGTTCAATCTCTGTCGGAGTCTTGATGCAGGCTCTCGTCATCCGTGCGACTGCGTCATCAAACAACTCTTTACTGTAGGATCTCTCATCATTAGCGATTGCAGTCACAAACAGCGGACTGCGTGCAAGATGCAGATATATACCAGTCATCTGATGAAGCAGCTTCTTCGGCTCCCAGCCATATTTCTCTGGTGTTCGCACCTTTAAGTTATTGCACGTTGGCCCGCAAAGCTGCTGCAAGTTGAAATTGAGCATTGCAGCTAGACGATCGGCAAGTTCTGGTATCAGGAACGGGTCCTGGATTCTTTCAGTCAGGTAATGAAATATGTCAACTGTTTCTCTGGCAAGGGTGAGGTATGAACGGCACTGACGTTCTTCCTGACTAAGTTGCTTCTGCTTTGCCTGCTGTACATCGGGAGTCAGCCGATTCCACTCAGCTTTGTTGTCCATCAGATCCTGAAGCTCACGAATACTCTTCAGCGTCACCATGCTCTCGTCAAGAAGATACGTTGTATCGTTCATCAGCATGTTCACAAATTTGACAAAGTTCTGGCCTGACGTCGCCACGCCAATGAAGTGGCTTCGATGGACCGGCATGCCCCACAGCTCTTTGAAGATGATACTGATGTGATAGCGAATGCTGAACTTGTCGTAGAACTCGCTGCTCGCACCTGTCTGCTCAACGTCCGAGTAGAATTTCATCAGAGCTGGCACCAGATGGTCAACAGCAAGTGGATCCATGAGCAAACGATCACTGAGTCTTTCTAATGCCGGCTGAACACGTGGGTTCACTATAAACAGCACTTCAATCAACTTGGCAATCAGGTATCGGTTTGTAATATAGTGCGCACTGCAGATCATTACAATAAACAGTGTCCAAATGTTGTCGACCGTCGGCTCGTTGAGTGCAGGTGGGTATGTCTGAAGCACAAACAGAATGAGCTCAACGACATCCTCCAAATAATATTCTGGCAGAGCTGCAAATGCCATTGGCGAATCTTCAGGCAGAGGCAGCAAGGACTGAGATGATGGCATGATGATCGACAGGAGAAACTGCGAAACAGACGAGTAAAACTGAAGGCACTGTGACAGAAACGCGGGATCCGTCAGCACAGCTTCAATGCACAGCTTACTCTGCTGCATCCTTGTGATCTGTGAGCGCCATCGCTCCAGATGCAACCGATTCTGACGTTCGTCCATCCTTCCGCGCCACTCTGGCTCAGACTTCTCCACTTCATCCACAACATGCTGGAGCTCACGGATAGCACGTACTAGACGCTGGTACTTGCGAGTCGTCGGTATCACCGACAAATGATGACAGTGGATGCACAGAAAGAAACACTCCGTTGCAAACTTAGGATCAAGCCACTTGTGTTTTGGATCTGCATTGAGTGACGCTATCCACGATCCAACCTTATCCAGTGTGCAATTCAGTCGAGTATCATCACTCACGTTAAGGCGACATTTGGGGTTGTATACATACAGAACATCTATTCTGTCAATTTTCACTTTAACTGCAAGTTGCTGCAGAACGCTCAGCAGATTAAAGGCCATACCATCACTGGAAACCAAGTTTTCATCTACCTGTAAATGTGAACGACGACCATTGTGCTGTATAAAAGCACCGATGAAACCAAGTGCGGCATCTCTCGAGGGCACATTCAAAACCAGATTGTGAAATACCTCAAACAGCCTGGTCCTAACGCAGTGCAAGCTGTGGCGCAATGAATCATTTGCCATCTTGACCTCAGGTGCTGCCATTTCAGGATTTGCGAAATATTTTTCTACAACCTTCGGATTATCATCAGCAAAAGCAGAGAGCGACAAGAATGGGCCAATAAACGTGACTTTCTGCAACTCGGCAGCAGGTGACGGCGTTAAAGCCGGAGGAGACCAGTTGGCCAGCTGTGTTATCAGAGTACAAATGGGACGTGAAGAACCAGACTTGAGCTCACACAGTTCTGACAACAATGCCAGTGGTTCGATGTGATCATTAGACTCCAATGAGCAGCTGGAGACAAGGCGTGACATATCATGAAGTGCTGGTTCAAAAACCTGCCGAAACGCCTGCCCATCAGTGGCCGCCAGGAAAGAGATGAAATCAGCAATAAATCCACTGGGAAAAAATTGATTGAGCATGTAGGCCAGCAGGAGTGAAGAAGAGACGGGTGAAGACTGAGTGTCTGAAAACACTCCTTGCAAGACAGAAGCTGTGTAGCTGATCGACTGCTGTCTGGCCTCATCCAGCAGTAGACTCGCTGTACTTGTAGGTTCTGACAGACGACGCTGTTCACTGGCAATTCTCACATAACACTCCAGCAGGTAATTCAGTAGCAACGTCTCGGTACATCTGGGTGGTGTGCACTTGGCGTAAGTGCATTCACCTTCGGCTACTGAATAGACAACTATCTTCGCAGCAGACGACCTTGCAGGTTTGGTTGCCGACTGGAGTAATGACAGCAGCTGTTCCATGATAATCTCGTTGATGGCATCTTTGTGGCCAGTGGGCAACTGCAGCATGGCACACAGCCGCTCTCTCCATTTACTGTCTGATGACGACATCTGAAAGACTGAGAACAGCATCATCAAAAGCTGATCGTAAGCATCTGGCTCATCAACGTCCATAGTTTCTACGCCAGAATCAACTGCAACAGCAGCAGCAAGAATGTTTCTGTGAGGCAGCGGAGGAGAAAGATCACTTTTGGTGGTCGTTGATTCTTGAGATGACTTGCTTGACAATACTACAACAGATGCAGTGCAATCACAAGCAAAAATTTAATAAGTTGCTCGGAGATTTGTTATTATAAGCAATAAAATACGCCTAGTGTAACAAGCACACTCATATTCCAAGCTCAGAAGAAGAACGTAAGTGGTTCAAGTTTCAACACTCCGAACTGCAAACAGGTTTCGACGCTCGTAAGCTATGAGCTGATTGGCAACTGGTGGTGTGATGCTGTTTTAAATGATACAGTGCACGGATTAGAATTGTGACAAGTTTTAGCATCATTTAGGGTTAGTTTTAAAGTTAGGAATAGGGTTAAGATTAGGTTTAGGTTCAGGGATGGGGGAACGTGTAAAGATGGCAGAAATGGTTCATTCCAATGGGTGCTGTTCAATCATGTTTTACACTAACTTGATTCATCATCTTGCATCATCTCACTTTTTTATTTTCTGGGAAGGAGTGCTGCCTTCTCCCCAGACATCACCTCTATTTTGCATTCAGTATATACGAAATAACCAGTCAAAAAAATGAATCATTCCCACAATCTTTACTCTAGACAAGATGAGCTTTGGAGTCGGTGTATGCATATTGGTAAGGAGCAATTAGTGAGAGCATACATGCACACAAATCCATTTACAGAACTTCTGAGTGTCAGAACTTGAACCATGGCATAATGTGAAAAAGCAAATTATTCAGAATACTACTCCACAATATTAAACGATGACCGCATTACTGCGGTGTCCCAATCAAAGATTACTATAATAAACTGCATGATTACCAAGTTAAGACGAGATTCGAAAAAAATCATAAACTGTTCACAGTTTTTCCAATGCAACAGTCGACAGTTGAGAAGTGTGGCACTAAATACAGAAAACTACTGAAAGTTTTTGGTAACCCTAAATACCGAAAACTACTTGGTAAACGTCATAAATAAAAACTGTCACAAATATCATTAAATTACAACACAGTTGTTAGTTTGCTTTGGTTGTTATTTTGTCGTTTATCTCCATTTATTGTGACAATTTTTGTAATGCAGTAACTAAAAACCAATGATAACAGATAAAAACATTAACAATTACGTAATTTACGCCATGGAAAGTAGACTAATAGAGCTGTTTTAAAACTTCTGTCAACAATTAATCATTCGGTGTTCAGTTATTCACTGCACAAAATTACCGACATTACGAATATTGAACAAAATATAAATGTTTGATGTAAAATATCGCTACATATCAAAAATAACGAACGATTTGATATTTTTCTCACAATATGATACAATTTATTGATCGTTAATTCTATTTTCAGTTTGGCAAACTGATAGAAGCAATGCAAAATTTGCTACTTTCAGTTTAAGGAAAAACGGATAATGCTCGACGCCGCTGGGCCACTGACATCCTGCTGCCATTACTGTCAGGCGCTGAGCTGGTCTCACGACACTGCAGCCACTAACACTTCCAGACTTACATGTACCTCGTCGGCTAAAATGTCGCAGAAAGTTAACAAACTACTTAATAAAGCTGAAATAAATAAATCTGAGCTGCACAGTAAGATTTTAGGTCTATGCTGTAAGTACTAGGGTTGTTAATGGTTAACCGATTAACCGACTGACCAGTAATGAAGCCAAGACCGGGCCGGAAACTGTCGGTCCGGTTAACTGCCAAATGGAGCAGCTTAGTGTCTTGACTGTGAGACAAGTGGCGACGTGATTTGCTGGCTGCTCCTCTCGCCCCGGTTGTTAATCACAGAGATCAAAGCTCAGACAGTGGCGGCACTGTGCCCCGCAAATGTGAAAAGGAGGGAGAGACATGAGACGTTTCAATGAATGTAGGAGAGTGAAAGGCAGTCGATCACCCACGAGTTGCTAATAGCGGTCTGACAGTGAAGCTGTGCTTAGCAAGAAGGCGTGACCAGCTATGTGTTTATTGCAAGCACAGTGAGGATGAGCGACGGCGAACTGTTGTTTCCATCCATAGTCTGACGCGACCGTGTGCGTCTTTGCGCACCTGTAGCTCCATCTGCTTACCTTGTGGTGGTATGATCGCAATGGCTATCCACTTTCTTGCCATGTACCATCAGCCAAATCACTGAAGGCCGCATAGTGAAGTACAGAAGCCGTCACACAATCGCCTTCCTGTGTCAGGTGAAACTGCCAGGCATAGTGACAACCGACATCAATGCAACATCGCTCGCCTCGCCTCGCCACCCTGTGGTGTTGCCCGCAGCGCTAACTGCTGTGTCGATGTTTACCTAACAATAGGGTGCATCAAATTTTCAAAGGTTACTCAGCTCACCTGTCCCCAATTGTTCCTTTGCTTATAGGTAATTGCTGTGCCAAATATCTTTTAAATATATGTTTTCTTATGTGGTCCACCAGTGTCCTGAAGTTTTGGCCAAATTTACCCAAATAGTTCTATTCGTCAACCAGTTCTATGCACAATTGACTGTACGACCTGGTTTATGCATTTACCTCATTACTGTTCTAGTAAAAACGTACATATTCTATGTCTAAATAATAAATATTCTATGTTTAGTCTGCTAATGTCAACTCCATTTATTTTAATATGTACAACAATTATACAATAATGACTTAAATTTGTGGTCAGCCCCGACGCCAGACAGAAATAGCTTTAGATGCTAGGAAGAAGGTAGGGAGGCAAGGTCGAGGTGCTGTAGGTGCCAAGGTGTTGGAGTATGGGGAAAGGTGTTCTCTCCCCACTGGGGAGGGGTCTGGAAAGGGGCTGTGCCCCTACCCAAACATTTTTAAAAAATTCGTATACCAAATGGCATTTTTGATGCTCTCTGGTGCATCATTTTAAAGCTTTTTTAACAGCACTGGCACGTAATTTATTCCTAGATTACTCTGCTGGAACTTCAGTCTAAACGACCATTTTGTGTCGAGATTTTCATGGTTCTCTCTGAAGAATATTTATAACTGAACACGGACTGATGTTCAAAAGAGTGAAAATTGAGGTACAAGACCGAGAGTGGAGGTGGGGTTATTAGGAGAGCTGGCCCCTACCCACCAGCAAGAGGCAAAGGTGTATTCAAAATTTCAAGTTAGGGCTGACACATGAAGTAAATGGGTCGAGGGACAGACGTTCCTATTGGGGTTTAGGCACAAAGCTTCAGTAGGGAGTCTCGGGGACCAAAGTTTTTTTGAGTATAAGAACATTTTTGTTGCAATGGCATAGATAGGAAATTCTTTAGGGGGACCAAAACCAGAAAGTCTTAACCATCCCATTCTCTTCTTTTCCTTTTTCTCTTTCTTGCCTTTCTTTCCCTTATCTTCCCCTTTTTACCCTCCCACTATTTCTCTTTCCCCTTTTCTCCTGTGCTCTTCACCTTTCTCTCCTCTCCTTCTCTTATGAAGTAAGGAGTATCTGAATTTTAGCAACTTGGGGATCTGGGGGTGCACTGTAAGCTCATCCACAGCGGGGTCCAGAGCTGGGCCCCAGCCAAAATCAAATTTGGTGCCTCAAAATATAAGATCTGGTGGCAACAATTCCAATTATTTTCCAGAAATTAAACTGACCAAATTTAGTGCAGTTTAAATGACAAAGGCAAAGAAGGGCAGTGCCACAAATTTAAATGCGGGGGTACAAATAATACGCAAGCAAAGTGAGCGGGTTTTTTTGTACCCTCCACTTTTTGTTCAGTTGCTGAGTTTAGGGGGAGGCCAGTTTGGCCACTCTACATATGCCCCTGAGAAGTAGTAAGGGGAGCTCTGTAACAGCAGCCGAACATTTGCAAATGAAAGCACCAATGACTCGAAAAAACATTTCGATATCTACAATGCTAAGTATGATGCAAAATAAGACAAACAACTTAAATGTCTAACTGTCACTAGAAATACCTATAATACAGGTGTTTTGATGACATTTGCTGTAAAAAATAAAAGATGTGTAACAGTGTACCTCAACGGTTTAACAATATTAAAAGTTCTTTAACTTGCTGCATACCCAAGGTTTTGCAGGTGCTGGTGGACCACCTAAATGGCTTCGTAACTAAACAATATTTTGCAGTGTACTTAACATCAACAAACAGAACAACTTTAGACTAGGGACAGAAGAATCTAAAACACTTCGAAAATTTTGGCAATTTTTGATGCATTCTACCTAACAATAGCCCTTCACTCTGCACGCCTGGCCGGCCAGCGTGTCGAGTGATCCAACAGTCTGTCCTTTTCAATCACCGATTAGCAAACTTGACGCAGCGCCCATTAATAAGCAAAGAGCTTATAACTATGGTTAGCCGGTTAACCGGTCCTTGTGTTCACAGTTAATCGGTTAAAATGAATGGGCGGTCTTAACAACCCTAGTAAGTACACGAGCATGCCATTATGGTCCAATTCTGCCATTGTCTAGCTGAGAATAAGCTGAAAGATTTTTAACCTCTCAGTATTTTGAAAAGATATAAATAAGAATTGTGACGCTTAATCATTTTTTCAGTTCATCTTGTATAAAGAAAGAACGTCACCCTGCACAAGTCATGGTAAATCGTGTCACTCTCTACCTGTGCAGATTTCATCTCAGCAGCCAGTGCTGGTAACGAGAAGTTTACTAGAAGGAGTTAAAGATCCTCCTAATATTTTTTTCACTTTAGAATTAATGAATCTAGCCTATTCACCATCTTTAATGCAGTACTAGTGGCAGTGTGAAATTAATAGCAGTGCAGCCAAACTGATTTTAGTAGCCCAATTAGCTGCACTTCAGATCGCCGAACTGCTTGTAGTAAATTCTAATTCTTTCGACTCATTTTGGCAAATTGACGATAGTAATTTTGGTCACCAATCTTTCAGTTCGCCGAAGTGACCGTAGCACTGAGCTTTATCGATATCGAAAACGAACATCACTACCATAACCCCAACCCTAACTGAAAACAAGGTTTGGTAGTTTTCGGTAGTTGTCCATATTTAGCGCCAACGCTGGAGAAGATTGTGTAATTCATAGCAACAGCCACTTACTGGATGATTCAGCAGACGACTGCAATTCACCACCAGACGCTGTTCCCACACGCGCCAGTCGCCGACGCCTGATTTCATCCGGAGTTAATTCACTCATTTTTGTTTCTGTCTAGACGGTAGCAACCCCACAATATTATCATAAGTGGAAACTAATAACAAAATAATCTACAAACAAAAACAAAACTTGTTTACTCTTAGGAATTGTGTAGATTAAATAAGTAAACAAGAGTGTTACATAACACGAACTGTTTGGACGTAGGCCAGTGCAGCAATGCCTGACGAAGACAATAATAACTTTGCTAAGATTACGTTGTCGCTTTTCTGGGCTTGACACTTAACAGTCGATGCATTTGCATCACCATGCAAGCAGCGACAAGCTCGTGAGCAGTGAGAGACAGATCGTACTACTTCTTTATAGATGTCACGTGATTGCTTTATTTTTCTTCCCGTAATGCAACGCGCAATGTTTGTAAACAGAGAGGATGTCAGCTGATTCGGCCGATGAAAGTAAGCTATTAAGATATAATTGCTGCATTTGCAGTAGTTCGCGTTTTAGTAATGTGTTTTAAACGCTGATTGGATTATTTAGGATGTGTATTTTCTGTACGCCATGGACGGAACTGCATGCACACAAAATCACGTGCACATGGATTAATAACAGCAAATTTGATTCTATGCTACATCCTCATTTATTTTCTGGCAAACATGTTGCCTTTTAAATGCATGCAAGTAGGCCTACTTTTACGTTTAGTAAATGAAGTAATTTTTAGTAATTAATACTATATATAATAAATGCTAATCTCTGAGTAATTAATGTGCCAGTGATATGAGCCCACAAGGCCTAACTTAAAGGTGTGTCTAGCGTTTAGGGTTAGTTCTTACCGTTCATGATAGGGATAGGGATAGGGATTGAATTCATTAGTTACTTTGCCAGTTTTGGCAGTTATTAAATTTTTAGCTTGCGAATTTAAGGATACCTTATAAATTATGTAATGACCAATGTACACCCAAACTAGGGTATGACTGAAATCTCCACTAGCACCGTTGACCCCACTGACTGGCTCTAACTATAACCCTAACCACTGACAGCAACTGCCGGTGGTGGCCTCTGGTCGACTCCTGCCGGTCGGTGGGGCCAGTGGTGTCGGTGGTGTCAGGCTGCTTAAACTAAGGTTGCAAAATTGGTTACGTATTGCACCTATTTTTCTCACTGTGAATGTTGTCTATCTCTGTCTACCGATGCCCATCCATGTTGTCGGTGGTCTACAGCTGCAGTACTGTATATAAATAAGCCTACGCTTAGAGACAACACGCCACTGCTGCTGCTGCTGGCTAAACTAGTCTACTGCCTCTTGCTGCTGATGGCTGACTCACCAAGCATGACTCATACCACATGACTCTCTAATAGGCTAGGCTACATGGTCGCGTGATGTCAACAAGTCAATGACTATCACATGGCCCAAACTCTACTCGTTTCAGTAAGTTGTAAAATCACTGCTGCACAATGAATTGTCATTCCTCCAGTAAAGTCAGTCCTGATGATAGTTTTTTATATGGTTTTACTAGCAGACTTGCCGTAATTTTCACTCAGCTCTGATTCTTTTTCTTTGGTGTCCATTTGATTGTCCAGATGATTGTGAGACAATTTGTGCAGTCCTATTGATACTTCTATTAGGACAGTTCATGCATTAGATGAAAGAGGACAGGAATTAGAGTATATGCCGCAAGTGCTGTTTTATCCATGGTTGGGAGGTGGTTAATTATTGCTCTCAATAAGTGATTAGTTGTCAAAAAGTTCAAAGTAAACTAACTAGGCCTGTATATACACTACAGTATATGAACAGCATTGGAACTCACTGGCAACGTATTTGATGAGAATCATTTCATATAGGTAGGCCTGCAATTTTTTTTGCTTTTGCTCATTTTGCAAAAGTGGCATTAAACCCTTGGCTACAGTGCAGTACATGAACTCCACTAATACAGCATCAAAGGAGATGCATGGAATGTCTCAATACTGATCAGACTGATAGACCTTGTCACTCATTGGGAACACACAGCCTACTGCGTGAATTATTGGAAACAGACTGAGTGTGATCGGCGGTTGGTTTACTCAGTTGAGGGTAATTAAGTTGGATGAGAGGAGGAGACCTGACCCCACCAGTTGAGCCAGCCTGTTGCTCTTCGAGGTGTGCATCAACAAACGTCACTTCCGATTGAGCAACTGCAGTAGCCTATGTAACGTCATATTTGTAACAGAGGTATTTTGTTATCAATATTCAACAATTAATAACTATGCTAAAAATAATATTTTTCAACAAAATTAGGTGTTTGGTTCAGCAGTTTACTAGGGATTAACGCAAAATTTTATTCAAATTTGTCAGATTTGGCATTTATATTGTACAGTGTCTAGGGTTTACTTTTTTACTGCACACAGTGTAGACTCCAAATAGTTGCTTTATACATACACCCAGGTGCAGTGTATTTCACAAAATAAGAATAATCGCTAATGTGCTTGGCTGGCTGTGCTTACGGCTGCAGTACTTTTTAATAGCATTGTGCTGACTTCACTGTAAGAAAGAAATGCCTTTCTGTTGCCTGAGTATTATATTTGGGACACCCATATGACTGAGTCTGTTTGTTGTTGTTTGTTCCACGGTTGATCCGGCTGTTAGGTGGTGGGTCTCGTAGAAAGAGCACACAGTCGGAGGAAGATATGTTCTCTGCTACGTCCGATTGCATGGAAGAGGATGAGGATGAGGATGATGATGGGTATTCCCCAACACTGAGCCCAGGCACTGCTGCTGCTGCTGCAAGATCCGCCCATGATGATGACACTGGTGAGGATGAATTTCCGTACGAAGTTCTCACAGCTGACGAGCTGGTTCAACACATGGTTGACTGCATTAAGGAAGTCAATACAGTCGTTCAGGTTTGGTGCAGATAAATGTCATTTAACTTGTCATGTCTTTTTCTTTGTTTTCTGTGCTTTGCTGCTTGTGTCACTTGCCCTGAGCAGTTTGTTAGAGATTGTTGAGACCTGGAGTAAGCTGAGCAAATCTGATAGAGCAGAACAGGTATTAAACACTTCTATGTTTATTAAAACACATTATGTACCTATGTTCTCATCTCTGTTTCAGTCCAATTGGCATAATCTGATTCCTGGTTTGCTTCTGATCAGCTGTTTTTGCTTCTGGTAAACATGTGGCACTGTATTTGTGGGTTTTTTGATTGGTTTGTAGTTTGTTTCTCTATTCGATTCTTTTGTGATTTGCATCTGAATGTAGTTTTCATCCTAAAATCATGCAAATTGAAATATACAAATTAATTTGAAGAATCTGCTATGGTATTGTATTAGGTGGCTTTTAGTCAATCATAGTTCTGCAGGTGGAGACAGCACTGCAGCGACGCATGCAGCGTTGATGCAGTATTTCATATCTTATATCACATATTTTAATATCTTCAGTATAATAACATAGAACATACATAGCATATGCTCAAAAACTGATTATTTTCTGCCTTAGTTAATCATAAATAGCTGAAACATAGAATTAACGAAAAAGTTCTGAATCATTAGTGAGCATGTTTAGGGTAAGTAGAAATGTTTTGCTTGCAGCTGCCTGCTACAGTGACAAGGATGTTATTGACTCATTTCAAGTGGGATCGTGAAAGACTCATGGAACGGTATGAACATGCCAGCTGTTGTGGAATAGCATCATTTCTTCCAGTGGCAGTTTTAAGCCTGGGTCGGAGGGCACAGGCCCCCCAGTTTTGCTCCAGCCCTCTCTCCAGTTTTGTGGCCACCCATGGTTTTTTTTGCAAAGATAACACAAATATCTTATTTCTTTCGTTACCAAATTTTAGAAAAGTAGGCATAATTTGCAGCTTCTATTGAATGCCCCAAAACCAAAAGTGCTTCAGCTTCAGGGGGCCCCCTGATCTCATACCAGGACCCTGCTGGGGGCTCCACCCCCAGACCCTCGTTATAGGCTCGCGCTACCGCGCTCGCCATGGGGCCATGCCCCCGGATATTGATGGCTAGAACCACCACTGATTTTTTCTTGCACAGTAGTATGATATTCATGTGTGTGAATTTATTGAGCTTTTTATGATTGTGCAGCTGTGGTCTCCTGTATGAGAAAGTCTGACCAGTGACCACAGTTATGTTGGAAACTGTAAGCAGTTAATTGTTCAAGGCAGTTTAGAAACTGCTCATGATTTGCTGACTATCAGAATATTGGCATTTATAAGCAGCCTTTTCACATGTTATACATAAACTGCATACGCTAGCGCACAGTCGATGCAAACGGTAGAGTGCCGTAAAACACCACGCTGTAGGTGAAGTCGCGTCGGCAGACGAAAATTGTGTATGAGAAAACAAACAATCCATACTAATAGAGAGTTAAAATTTCTGACAACAGAAATTTTACAGAAGACCCAACCCAGATAGCCTATATATTTGTTTGTGCACCTGTACGTGGCACAATGTGCTGGTGTGTTTCATTTTTGCTATATTTAAATAATCCAGTTGAGAACTGCAGACTGTGCCAGCTAAGTGAGTTTCATTTACAATCTCTACCGGGTGTTGATACACTGCCGAAAATATTAGAAGTGTGCTGTTTGACAGATTTGACATTTTATGTATAGTTTTTAAAAAATATCATTCTGTATTTGCTGTGATTTGCGCAGTTATTATGATGGTGATCAGGACAAGCTATTCAGTGAGGCTCATGTTGTTAACCCTTTCAAGCCGGCAACACCAGCTACAGTAGCTGCACCCGCAACTGCCTCTACCAGCTCGTCTTCAGCCATCACATCTCGGCTGAAATCAAAGGTTATACACCACTGCTTTGATTTGCTCTGATACCTACAATTTTAGTATGATCCTGTGAAAAAAATGCTTTTCACTCCAAAGCTGCTTAGATTCTGTGACAATCAGTGTTGCCAACTGTTGGAATTTTTTGTTATAACATTGCTGTTGTTTTTTTCCACATATTATCCCTTAACAGTGTTCAAATAAAGCTGTTAATGCTATGCCATTATTGCTCCATATTTTATATTTTAACGCACGTTAAAATCATGGATGATATCGAATAGCATCGGAAGTTTTTATGTAGGTTTGTGTAGGTAGGTGTGCTTGGTTTGAAAGCCTGCCATGATTATAGTTTGTGTAAACTATTACCTCACTGCATTTAGATTAATGGTTCTGGGTTATACCACATCTGAAGAAATTCTGTTGATGATTAGTTGCTGCATATATTAGTTTTATTTTGATTTAGCAACATATCTGTATTTTAGTTCAGTTTTTGTCATCAACATTATTCGCCTTTAATTTAAGTATTTTGCATTGATCAGATCACTGAGATCTCATAAGATTTATTGGTAAAATGTGTGTTCAGCGTAGTTTAAAGTCAGCATCTTCGTCATCTTATGCGTCACTGAATTCGTCTCACGGCAGTGCAGTTCTGCCCAATACCGGCTCAGCTGGTGGTACACTGACCAATCGCAGCTCAGCTGGCGGTACTCTGACCAATAGCGGCTCAGCAAATGGAGCAGTCGGCTACAATGCTATGGATTGCTCATCAGCCGGCACTACCAGTATTTGTGAGATTTGCTATCTCGCACTGCCAAAGAGTGTATGTCATGTTATTTGGTTTCGTTCTGCCAAATTAGCTTTAGTTTCGATATTGCTATATATATATGTTTTTGTTACTTTTGCAGAATGAAGAAGCACTGTTCAGTTTGTCTGTGGAATTTGTTGCATTCTATTCTGCATTTTGATTTGGAATTGGATACATACTCGGAAATAAAAATTCATGGCGGAATTTTGTGCTTTTTAGCTGCTGCTAGTTAAGTGAATTTTTTTTACATATTTTGTCACTTATATATGTTAGCTATAAAATTAATTTATTATTACCAAGAAGCAAGTGATAAAAGTTACGTTGTTGACAAGCATTTATACTTGGAAGTGGACATATCTGGTTGTTTGCTTGCTGTCAGCAAATGACTTGTCATCCTGAATTCAAAGTTTCTGTTTGTGACTGTGTGCTGGTACTGTAGCCATGTGGTACCTGTAATTGGTAGATTTTTGTGTGAAAACTGCAGAGCCTGACAGGCCTCGAGTGTGGACACAAGTTCTGCTTGCAGTGTTGGTGCCAGTATTTGACGACAAAGATCATGGACGAAGGCATGGGACAGGTTTGGTGCTCATTCTTTTTCTAATCATAACGATACCGATAATATTTGTTACCATGTAACACGTTATTAGTCAGGCATAAAGATGCATCTTATCATAAAGCAGTCAGCAGTGAGATTTCCATAACACATCCATCTATTCTGTATGATTTTTTTTACTCCTCGTGCGCTATGTTCCTAATGGAGTGAAGAGGAGTATATGAGATCAGTGTAATATTGCGGACCGACCGACCGATCAACGACCGACCTCTGTTCCTGGAAGAGCCTTCCTGGAAGAACTTCAAACGGCCATATCTCCATAACGGTGCTAGATAGACGCATGGTCACTATGGACCACTGATAGGAAGTCGACCCCCGGGAGTCGAATGGTCACATGACCGATGACATCATTTGCGGTGTGAAAAGAAAGGAACTAAAAAGCAGTTAAAAAGAAAATAATGCGTGCAAGGAGTACATTAGATTGGTCACAATCTAAAATATTTTTTGTCTGCATTGTTTTCTTGATGGTTTTGTCATGTCAGTTTAAATTTTGCCGTTACTGTATGCTATTAGAGTCGTGTATATTATCTGCCATTTATAACATGGTGTTCAATACTATGTTGTCTTATCACGTCATCATATGGAATATTTATCATGCCCCCATTATGTAAGATGACCATGGAGGCATTCCAACATCAACACAGCATCAGATGTTTATGTCGTTTATTATGTGCTGTCACAGAGCATCACACTGATGTCGGAATTAAATTACACTTTGAAAAAAATTACTGCACTGTACATCCGTCAGTCAGAAAACACCTGCTGATGTATTATTTCGAAAAAAAATAATCTTCTGACTTATAGTGTTGTGTACTGCACTTTAACAGTCAAGTTTTGCCAGCTAGCATGGCAGCATATTTGAGGTGATGTGACAGACTATTCTAGCAGCTTTATCTGCAGTACATTTCATAATGTAAGCAGGAATGAATTATTAATATGTTTGAGTGTTTGCAAAAGTTGTTGCAGAAGTTTCTGTGACTGTTGATTTGACTTATTGATATATCTGCATACAGACGCTGTCATGCGCTGCGCACAACTGTGACATTTTGGTCGATGATGAAAACGTCATGTACGTTCTTCTTTCTGTTTTTCTTTCGAAAACAATGATTATTTTATTGAACTCGGCACATTTTGGTATTTATTAGCTTTATGAAATTTTTGCACGTGGATATTAGCATGTGCTTTTTCTTCTTAAAGGGATGATAGTGTCTGCCTAGATTAGAGGTTCAGAACAGAAAAGATGTGAAACATTTTTATTATTAGTCACTTATTTACTACTTGTTCAGTGTTGACCATATTACATACTACTTACTAGGCATAAGCTGTTATAACAACTGGTGCCAAGTGAGCGATCAATGCACAGAACGGATGTCTGTTGTAGATGTTAAGCAAGGCAAATAGGCACATGACAGTGCATTGCGTTTGTTTTAGTGTTACGTATTTGTTTATGAATTTACTCAGAGATGTAATTGATTAAAGAAATATTATGTGTTGTTCACAGTTCTGTGTCTGTTTTTTCAGGAAACTCGTGTATGACCCAAAAGTGAAGCTAAAATATCAGCATTTGATTACGAACAGCTTTGTTGAGGTAAGAGCAGAAAAATAACATACTATATAGTGATCTGAGGCTTTAGATACACAACTTTTTATTTTTTGATTGTTTAAAAACTTACTAGTTGTTTATTTAGCTCTAAAAAGACCTAAGCATATTTATAGTGACATTTATGATCAGTATATGTTTGTTATACAGCCTGTTTACCCGAGTTCTGCATTACAGCACATTTTTTTTCAAACGGAGCTATTTAGGAAAAACGTTTCAAGTGGCTCACTTTCTGATCAAAAATAACATGTTTACTGATTTTTGTTAACTAATTTTTATCACAGGTAATTGCATTTTTTTGGGTAAATGTTTCAAACAATTAATCAGCTGAGCCTTGCAAACAGTGAAAAGCATTGATTGTGTAGCATATCATGGCATGGGTTTGCTTATGGACTTCTGGAAACATCGAGAAACTGGAAAATGGTGCTGAAAACATTTGTGTGTGTACAATGTGTTGTCAGTGAGTGATTAATTGTGATACGTTTGTGCACAATGATGTGTCATATACGCTATGCATATATTTCTGTGCTTGTTATATGGCTGTCCTAACAGGCAACATTACAGGCCTTGCTCGTCTGTCTGTTTGTACTGTACAGGCAGAAAGTCAACAAAAACGAGAATTAATGTGAGCATTTCTCAGAACAAAAGTAACTGATGTGCCAGTTTTTAGGTCAAAAGGTCAAAGGTCAGTGAACGTTGTAAACTTCCCAAAAATGATGCATCCTGGATTGGGCACATGTTCACCTGCAGCTGTCAGATCACATGCTGGGTGGTTACAGTGGGCAGTGGGCATGCGGATGGCTGCATGTATGTTGTCATGAGGCGTGTGAGTTCTGTGTGCTTGTTTGCAGTGTAATCGGTTGCTGCACTGGTGTCCTGCGGCTGACTGTGGACACGTTATCAAAGCCAGCTCAAACTCAGCCAAACCTGTGACCTGCATCTGTGGTCACAGCTTCTGGTAGGCTGTCAACTCTTCTGGCAGAATTTTTTTTCGGTCTCAAAGCAGCTGCGTGAAAACTATTGGGTTTACTTGTCATATATGTCATAAATTTGCTGTCAAAACATGTTTATGAAGGTTGAGTATGCAAAGACTGTTTCGATATCATTTCATAAACTATCATGATCGAGAGGTATTTAACAGTGAAAGAAATTTTGAACTGCTATTCAGTGTATCTCAACTGAGGTAACAACTATGAATAAATAATTTTAGATGTTAGGCAATTTCGTCTTGTTTATTACCTGCACTGAAGAATTTGGTTTATGCTATTAGCTTGTCCATTCACAGGATTACTGCAGAATGTATGGATAAATTACTGTGAAATTTTTAGAAGGGACAAAACAGCAGTCGATAAGGTAGTCTAATGTCTAGTAATTAAGGAAGAACAGACTAGTTAAACATTAACTGAGTATCTGCAAGTGTTTAAACCAGTGATTTTGTATAATATTTTCATTGTTATCTAAGAATTGCATCATTAAAATGCCAAGCAAGGATGGGCAACTCACTTGACGTAGTCCATAGCCATTTGTACGTTAATCCATAGGCTGTCCAAGGACTGGGGCCCCACCCGGGACAATAATGTGGTTTGTTGCATATGGCAGCCAGTGGCTGGATTGGCACAATACATACAAATTATACCGAGTGGCACTAAAAAACGTCCCGAACTTTGCATAACTATAACGGTGCGTATACTTCGCAGAGATAAATTTTCTTTTGCACATTTGTAGACCAATATGTACTCTTACTTGCTTATAAATTTCACTGACCTCACTTATGACACTACTGAGTGTCGCTTAATGACGTAAGGCGAGTTAAAAATTTCATTATGTAAAGACAGCTTTCCATCACACCGCATCAAAGCAACTCAAAAAAATTTTTTCAACACAACACGCCCAATTTCATCAGCTTACAGGAATGGAAACCGTATTCAACAGATTTCGATCTGCTACATTATTCAGTTTGGGATACCTTGCAACAACTTGTCTGCGAAGAAAGGCGTGAACCATTTGCAAACTCAAAGATCTTAGAATGTTATCTCAGACAAATGGCATGATGTCGCCATCAGACAGCCAGAATCAAAAAAGCCGTATAGCAATGAGAAACATGGCTAGCTGTAGTGGCAAAAGAGAATGGAGGACCTATTCAGCACTTTTCTGCTGATAGTTACTGATAATTCTGCCTAGTGTGACGTTTTGGCATAGCCTGCGTACGAGCAGCAACGCAAATGATGAACCGCTTGCAAAAATTGCTTCATGGCGTGTTACGCTATTTTGTTTGTATTGCGGCTAATATCAAAGTGTTTTAGGCGAAAATTTCTACACATATTCCGCGATGTTTGCTTATTACATAAATGCTTTTGAGCTGATTCATTTCGACCATTCGGCTGAATAATGCATGCAAATGTTCAGGACGCTTTTTTGCGCCACCCGGGCTTGTCCGTGACATGATGCTGATGATAATGATTAACGCTGGATCATCGTAGCCTTTTATTGTGTGTATACATGTGTATCTATAACACGTGTAGTTTCAGCTGTGGAGAGATCTGGCACGACCCAGTGCAGTGCATGTGGCTTAAGAAATGGATCAAGAAATGCGACGACGACAGCGAGACGTCAAACTGGATTGCAGCCAACACGCGGGTTCGTGGTTTGATTCTTGTTGTTTTCTAGCACAAACTGGTTTTCACACAGCTTATACTTTTTGTCTTTACCGCATGGAATATGCCGTTACATTCTACACATTAGCTGAATTCAGGTCACACAAAGAGAGAACAATAAATTGAATTCTGTTTTATTGGGGGAGATTACCCATCCGTTTTTTGTTGTCTTTATTATCAATCTGATCCTGGCAAGTCTCCACAATTGCCGCTTTTTCTGAGTACCGTTTTGGCATTTTCACCGTCCACCATTTTTTTTACTTGATTTACTGCACAATTTGACGAACACGTTTTAGTGCACTAAAAGACTGGAACAAAAAAAAATTAATTAATAAAAAAAACTTTTTAAAACCCAATAACATCAGGAATTCACAGAAGTTTGAAGTACCTGTAGAGGTAAATCTGCTTTGTTAATTTTACCAGAAAACCGTTGAGTGCTTTGATGCTCATGTTTGGTTGTTAAGAATGAATTCAAGAAAATCTTCGTTACATTTTTAAAGACACTCTGCAATCTGCATATTCATTATTCATACATGGACTTATGGTGTTTTTCTTCTTTTGCATGCTTTTCTATTTATACCTTTTTTGTGTTGATTTTTAGTTTGGTGCCATAGTTAGTTTGAGCGGGTTTGCAACCATCTCAAAAGCCTGTGTGAGTTTGCGTATGTGTAGTTCGTGTGGATTATATAGTGTCATTTCTTTTTGCGTTCGTTTACGTTGCAGGAATGTCCTAAATGTCGGACGACAATAGAAAAGGATGGCGGCTGCAATCACATGGTCTGCAAGCGCTGCAAGTTTGACTTCTGCTGGGTCTGCCTTGGCTCATGGGAACCTCACGGCTCTGCCTGGTACCTTTCATCAGCATTAATTGCTATAGTGCTCTGTATTATCTTTTTGTTGCTGTTATTGCATCGATAGAACCCTTTTGTTTTTGTCATCTGTATCTCTATTTATTACTGCCATGGAAATGATGGCCAAATTGTTTCTTGCGTCATCGCCAATTTTTTTCTGAACATTAGCTTATGAACTGCTGCACTTAGCTTTATGAAATTGTCCATGAGCATGTACCTTGGAAGCTTATTGAATATCAAGGTCATAGGTCAAAGACCAAGGTCATTTGGGTTTTTTGTGTTTCTTGTGTGCATGATACTGCTTGAACCTGTCGGCCTGGATTCACAAACTGTCACTCGTTAGATCATCATCGTCGTCGCATAACCAGCCTGGGCTGTGCGTCGTTCCATGCCTGTGTTTGATGACCCTGCATCATAGATCAGCTGGAGGAGTGTCAAAATCCTGACGGATTTGCTTCAGCTAGTTGTTGCGTGGACGTCCTGGTCTGCGTTTGATGCAAGTGATGAGCCGGTTGACTGAGTGATGGATCGATGGACGTGGCAGGGTAGGGCTTGGTTGGCTGGAACAGACTTTGACAGATTGGCGATATAAGAGAATACAGAACATGCTGTGAGGTCTGAGATAGGGAGGAGACTGGTGCATAGAGCGATATCATCGTCCTGATGAAATCGAATTACCAAACACCAAGAACCTGCCACTGGGATCTCATGTGAAGGCTTCTAGCACCCATGTGTCTGCTGCCAGCGGTGTCCAAGTTTATTCACCGATAGCACTAGGACTTGGATCTAGGATGGATCTTCGCTAGGTGGCGCCACTTTTTACTGCCCGTGGAAGCCACTGGCGCTAACTGCTTGCAGTACTTTACTGAGGCCTGATGATCTTCTTTATTTACTTGTCAAGAAATTTGTATGATGGTACACATAAAACACACAATGCAAGACTGTGCAACAAAGTCAGAATGTGAATACAAAAATTACATTTGGTGGCAGTAAAAAGAAAGCAAATGTGTTGAACAAAACTAAGAAAGAGCGCAAACTATGACAGTGTCAGACGATGATTGATATAACATGAAATTAGATGAATTTAATTGTTATTTTAATGCTCAAAGTGATATACTTTAAAAAAATTTTCTGTGTTTTGGCCTGCTTAGGTACAATTGCAATCGATACAATGAGGACGAGGCAAAGAAAGCGCGCGATGCACAAGAAGTCAGTGCTTTGAATTTAAACATTATTTTTTACGTAGATATTTCCATAGTAAGCAGCTCGCAAAACGTAGAAACTTTGCAGTTGTTAGTTGGGAATTAGTTTGTGTATACAGATAGTGTATACCATAGTTCGTATTGTGAAACCTCTGTCCAAGTGCAACCCAGCTTAATGCAGAACCGTGTAGTGATTTTGTTGTATCGTAAGTAGCTTTTACCATTCCTACTGAGCTATATCGTGTGCTGCAAGATAAGGATGTGATGTATCGAAATCCCAGTGCCAGCATATTATGGCTATATACTGCACTGCGCAAGCACAAACACAACCCCGACCCTGACCATTGACCTTTGGGAGCTGAAAATTTGCAACCCGGTTACTCCTGACATCAGAAGCATTTGCTACTGCTGTAGCGCATCTTAGCCATCACAATTCTGTCTGTCTGTCTGTCTGTCTGTCTGTCCGTCTGTCTGTCCGTCTGTCTGTCCGTCCGTCACACGAGTAGATCAGTCAAAAACGGTGCAAGCTAGGATTACCAAATTTTCACTGTCAGCTGCCAGGAAGACTCTAGTTTCAGGATCTGTGAAGCTTTTCCATAAATTCGAAAGGGGTCACCCCAAGCAAGGGCGCTAAATGAGAGAGGGTAAGAAAAATTTGCGATTTTCAGCTGAAACGGTGATGGCTGAGCGAGACAGGTGTCGCCCTCTGGTGAGAACAAGTAAAACACTATAGATAATAATTCAGCCGCCGGTTGTTTGGCGCCCTCTGGCTACTGACTTAGACTTTGTTCTACTGGACTTTCAAACTTGCGCCGCTGTTGCGCATTCCTGTTTGCGTTAGCAAGGCTTTTCTTGTTCTGGTTACGAGTTAGAGGCCCATGCAGGACAGATGTATAGACATACAGACGAGGCAAGGTCCATATTGTAGCTTTTAGGACGGCTACATGGTAAGTAGGGACCAACTTAATTCACGATTTCACGGCCATGACATTTTTCTGTGAAATTGGCCTTCTTCCGTGAAAAACGCCGATTTCCGTGAAATTCATGATTTTTCGTGAATTTTAGTGCTTTTAGTTTGATTTATGACAATTAAAGAGTTATATCAGCAGCTTTTGTACGGATGTTGCTGTTTGCTACGTCTCGCACTCCAGCACTAAGTAGTTGACATTGACTGTCTTGAGTCTTGACTTAGTGTAGTAAATATTCGTTGTTTTGAAATTTCTTCGTTTGCATTAGTGCAGCATCTCGAAATAACGTCTGTGGGGCCCGTGAATTCCTCGCGAATTTTTGAAACTCTTTCCCTGAATTTTTCGTGAAATTTGACACATTTAAAAAATTCTGCCGTGAAATCATGCATTTTTTCCCGTGAATTTGGTTGGTCCCTAATGGTAAGTCAGTTGAACAGAATTACGAGTAGCAATAGAAGGTTGCCAGCAGCATGTGCCCCCCCACGCCCAGAGCGTAGGTGGCGGTGCTCATTTTGTTGAGGTCAATAAGCTCGTAGGTGGATAGACCACAGTCCGTGATGCGTGGCCATGATAATGCCAGACTTACTTTCCCAGCTGCAGACTGCAGAGCGTCACCACCCTTTGGCTATTACCAAATTATACTGCTTGGTGATAGAGGCACATGGATGTGAACAACTTGCCCAGAGTTGTTACTTGATAGCGACCTGACCAGGAGTCGAACCCATGATCATTTTATCGTAATTTCGATGCTCTAAGCCATTTTGCCGCTCAAGCTACCCATGCATGCAGTGTTGGTATTTGTGTATGTGCAGTTGTCACGGGCTGCTCTGCAGCGCTATCTGTTCTACTGCAACCGCTACATGAACCACATGCAGAGCCTCAAGTTTGAAAACAAAGTAAGTTCTTCAATCTACGCACTCTGTAATTTGAGACGTCAGTAGTGTTATAAAGTTTATGATGGTTTCTAACGGAATCAAAACATTTATCAAATTTAAAGTATTACATGCTCATTTTTATTTCTGGCATTCATTTTGCGTGCTTATCTGCAACAGCTTGAGGTAGCTGCTAGTAAATGTAATGTATAGATTAACATTAAAATGCCGGCAGTGCTTCGTCATCATGATCGGCAGTATTAGCATAAAGATGAGTGTGCACATTACACTTATGTGATTTTGTAATCTGGTTGTAAGGGCATGTACCATATGAAAATTAAGTCAGTAATTATCGTACGTAAAATTTTTGTGAGACCCGACGTCACGTGACATGAGCGAGCACAGTTGGTAAATGAGTAAGTAAGAAAACTCTAAGGCACAGATTTAACAGTGAGTCGCAATGAACTGCGATTTCAATGCCGGAACTAATACGACGTTGGCAGTCACTCGAACTGTTCACAGTTAATGCTGGCTGTCACAAGATAATGTGATTTGTTTTTTTTACAGTTTCAGGTTCACAGCCACAAAACATTCGTCTCTCAGTTGCTGTAGGTCCTTTGGATTTCACAGTGGTCTGATATAGTAGGCTAAAAACTGTGAGAGGTAGGAGAGCTGCTGGAACGGTTGTATTTTGCTGTCAGCTGTACAAGACGGTCAGAGATAAGATGACGGAGATGCAGCAGCTGAACATGTCCTGGATTGAGGTGCAGTTTCTGCGCAAAGCTGTTGACATCCTGTGTCAGTGTCGACAGACGCTCATGTACACCTACGTCTTCGCTTACTACCTCCGCAAGAACAACCAGTCCATTATCTTTGAGGTTCCTGTTACTTCTGTCATTGTTGTTATAGTCATTATCACTCGCAGTTTGACTTTCAACCAAAGACGTTGAATATTCATTGCTAGACCAGCAGCTTTGGCCAGGACCGACGTTCTAACCGCTATGCTACACCACCAACTAAGATAAAGCAGTGTACAACATTTCGTTGAAACCCATAAACTACAAACTGAATTAAGTGCATTTGAAGCAAGGGGGGGTCGCTAATTTTTTAACATGATGTAGTTAATGATGCTGCCTAATATGTTGATTTGGCAGGACAACCAGAAGGATTTGGAGAATGCCACAGAACAGTTGTCTGAGTACTTGGAGCGAGATATCACATCCGACATGCTCGCTGATATCAAGCAGAAGGTTCAGGACAAATACAGGTTGGTTGGTTTGCATCTTCGTCTTTACCATATTCCGTCACCAGTTTGCTTTTACGTTTTTTTGCAAATTTCTGCTTGCATCTTTTTTCGTAATTCATCTGTAGCAGTTATTGTGCCTTTACCGTTGTTACGAGCACCAATTGTATTTGTGTATATCGAACGAAGGTCGATGAATTTTCTGCAAATGTTTTCAGTACATGCAGCTTTGGAACAATGAATTGATTACGTTTTAGGTAGCAACGCATTAACGTGTTAACACGTTAAAGAATTAACATGCGTTAAAAGAATTAATGTGCATTAAAAAACTAACGCACATAGGTAAATTTACTTAATTCTGTGAAGCAGAAGTTCCAACATTCTATTAAACGACGTTTATATGACGATCAAATAATATCAAAGTAATAAAAGATTGTTTTGTTGACGTTCCATCACTACTGTCACGGTCCTGCGACACAGCCACGAGTTCGCACTAACTAA
>Ga0209671_1000128_pt1 | contig 36654 bp, 18 predicted proteins | sample WorMetHERISLAND2_2_FD_187401 | JGI IMG/M metagenome (GOLD analysis project Ga0209671, IMG submission 187401) | Marine gutless worms symbiont microbial communities from Max Planck institute for Marine Microbiology, Germany - Olavius geniculatus... | ecosystem: Host-associated > Annelida >...
CGCGCGAAAGCCTATAGCAGTTTCGGTTCAGTAGTTTAGCTGAAAATTGGGGTGTTCACGTTAAGTTAATATACAAACACCAAATTTCTTTATCCCGATCGCATAACGATAGTTCCGTGGCGCTACCTTGTGAATGATATAGACTTGTGTCGCAGCCGGAAATCGCCAAAAAACTCCATAAACCCCCTATTTTGGCGTTTAAGGTCATCCAAGGTCATTGAATTCGGCGCCAATCGAGAGCCAGTGTACGAATTCCTATTAGTGATTAACAGTAACCTAGGTCCTATCTCGCACCGTTACTGAGATACAGCGACTTATTGGCCAAAAATCGCCAATTTTGCCCACCCCCCTCTCATTTAGCGTTTTAGTTCTGGGTGACCTCCTTCGAATTTATGGAAAAGCTTTACGGTTCCTGAAACTAGAATCTTCCAGCAGCCAGCCGATGGTGAAGATTTGGTGATCGTAGCTTGCGCCGTTTTTGACTGACCCATTCGTGTGATGGACAGACGGACAGACAAAATTGCGATGGCTAAGACGCGATGAAAGCAGTAGCTGCTTTCGCGCGTAATGAGAGAGAAATGAAAGGAGTGTAAGAAGGGTAGAGCTGTCAGAGAAGTAGAAAAAGAAAGGGAAAGCAAGGAAAGGGAATGCGAAGTCACCCCCCACATTGGTGTTTAGAAGTCTGCGCCTAGATAACAGCTAAGCAGCGTTGTCGACATCGTGATGATGTGGTGCAGTCAGTGGTGATAAGACGAAGTCTTCGCTCGTTGTAGAGACGCTCCTTTGCATCTTTGACGTCATCTTTCCCCCACGACTAGCCTGACCCGACTGCAAGCACGCAGCTCCATGCCGTGCGTCTTCTGCAGCGATCGCCGTTTGATGTCCCAGCTTTATCGCCGTAGAGCAGAGCTTAAAGGTTTTTCTGAGTCTCTGGGCTGGATACAGTTATCACGGCTACTTTTCCTCCCAGTGGAGGCTGGACAACATCGTTAGCTTAGTGCTTAATCCAGCACTGGCTACGGAGTCCGCGTTCTCTTAGACTCTTAGATGATCCGGCGTCGGTAACACAATGATATAACGCTGTGATCTACTGTCGCTTGCACTGCGGCTCATAGATAGATTGATACGAACGTTTGCAAGTCGCTCACCCTGTGAGTTGTGTATTTTGTCATCTATTGACAGAATTGTTCGTGAATTCATTAACATTAACTTGGTGTTCAATTTTCTGCTAGCACACGTATAAGCGAAACTTATTATACAGCGCACGCAAATATTCTGACATTTATATTTCACACAGCAGTATAGCGATTAACGACACATTCCGGGTATGGTAGAATGTTTGATTTATCTCAAACTTTTTGAAAAATGTCACGAATGTGTCAGTAAAAATTTTGAAAGTCGATTAGTGCGTAGCAAAGTTTTACGGCATGCGCTTTTGGCTTAGTGTGTATTTTCCGAATGGCATGCGATGAATAGCGGCAAATAATTACAGTCGCACGTGCTTACGGCGTGTCGCCTAAATGTGCTGCGAATGTCAACAGTGATTCGCCGATAAATGAATCAAAGAAAACAGCAACGAGCAGCATTGATGCTACGTTATAGCTGTTCGAAATCGATATATTGATCGATCTTTTATGTCGTCTGGCGGTATAAAGCACTGTCAATAAATGAGATCGATGCGTTAATCTGCGGAACTATTTAACGGTTTATTGGCGATTATCATGAGTTTGTATATGACTTTTTGTCACGAAACGTAGCAGTTTTCATAACATGATTATAAAGATTTGTGTCAATTTCAGCATACCAAGTTTTTAAACAATTGCTGTGAAATGACACTGCTAATTTCGCGCTATACGTGCATTGCATTAAAGGACGAAAAATTATTAAATGATAATTTTAGATTGTGGACATCTAAATGTTTTTTTCTCAAATATTTTCACAAATATATCAATTGTCACGCACGTGTAATGATCAATAGCCTATTCTTCAAATAAATTTGATTACTTAATGACTCTATTGGCAGTGCAGCAAAATGTACAGTAAAAATTAGCGGTGGCGGCATTAAGTCGGTCGGTCGGTAAATTGCTTGTTTGTCGTCGGCTGATGAAATTTTCGTCCGACGTGCTGCGCGTAAATGTTTTTTGAATGGATAGTGCAATTTTATAGTGTTTTAAGCAGAAGTTTACCCTACTTACCAGGTCACAGAGCCACCACTGGTAGATAACAGTACACTGCAGGAGTCACCAATTGCTATCGAACCGTAATACAGACTGCAAAGTAGACTACATAACTCGTTTGGCACTCCTTTTAGTATTAATTTTCTAATCTCTTCTGTAGGCCTATCATTTGATGTACATTTTATTGTCAGTACAATGTCTGTAAACATTACGTACATATTCAGTCGTCTTACTTTTTTTTGCCGTCACAACAGTAGAAGGTTACTGTGATGAAAAATAACAGCGATAAAATAGAATACGTAAATTGTTGCGCTAAAAAGACAGCAAGGCCAAAATAGCACTCAAGCGTAGTTCTTACAAGACGGCGCATCAATAGGTGATAAGTTACAACGCAGTCCACAATTGACGTCATTTGGCGTAAAAGGATAAGAAATCGGACCGGCAGCAAGGACTGCTGATGTTAACGCTGATGCACTCCTGTACGCTAGTACTCGCCGGTTTCTTCTGTCTCCGAGTCAGCGAGATGTCGTATCAGTAGCTCAGTTCGAACTGCTGCCTCTCCGTCTTCGGGGAACCTTTGTCGACACAGAATTTAATGCTTCGCGAGTAGAGGCGTTGATTTTACCGTTCTGTGCATTGACAGCAGCACAGTGCAGATCACAGACCCACAATATACGCTAAATCGTCGTCTTGCGTATCGTCGCGTTCCGTACACAAACTTTGATGGCTGTAATACAACGATCAGTTGTGCTGAGTGAGAAGTCAGGAGTCTGGATGCTGCAACAATGCTGTCCGTTGATTTGATGCTTTTGTCCACCAATTTTCTACCAGTGAAAAGCAAAATGAACTACAGATACCATTAAGCAGTGACATGATGTAATGCTCACCGGAAAATGAGCAAATAAAAAGTCGAGAAATTTCGTGACATGAACAAAATAAAATAAATACTACAAAGTTTCAATAAATGTGACACGTAATTCACATTATGCGAAACCACGCCGACCCAAATGTCCCACTACAGCATCAAATGTCGTGTCCATTTCTTGTAAGCGAGCACTTGCAAAGTAAGTAAGCGTAGCGTAAGCTTGGCTTGACACAAGGCCTGTGGAGATAGGTGAGATTATGAACTGCGTGGTACGCTGCAGACCGTGGCGCTACTATATAGTGATTGCCTATAAGAAACATGGATGTTATATCGAGTCGTCGTCGGCGACGTCGTTGTAGTCGTTTCGTTTTAGCGACGGCGGCACCAAGTCGGTCGGTCGGTAAATTGCTCGTTTGTCGTCAGCTGATGAAATGTTCGTCCGACGCACTGCGCAGTGCTGTATGTCCGATCGACCGCCGACCAGGCCGAAGACTACGTGGGCGATCGGTTGCCTGCACAAACTCCACTGCTTCGATTTGTTTGAATTCGTTGGACAACAAGTCGTACAAGGAGCTGAACCCTGGGCTTGTTGTAGGCCTTCGATTTTTAGCCGACCGTACTTTAGTAACGATCGAGCTATTGGTACGAGTTGTCGTCTGTCCGTTTGTCCGTTTGTAACGGAGGTATTGTGGCTAAGCTTTATGTCGTAAAGGAAAACTTTTTGCTCGAGTAATTAGCCATGTATTTGAAATTCGAGCGTGCAAAATTTTAGACGTCTACTGCAATGCAAACATTTTCAAATTCGGGGTTGAATGGACGAAGGGGTAGAAAAAAATGTGCGTTTTTAACGGAAAATTGGCCATATCTCGGATTCGTCCAAGGTTACTATTATTCACTAATAGGAAGTGGTATGTGCTTTTTCAGATGAAATAAAAATTATCGACATTGGATGACCTTAAAGGTCACTGACAACCAGTACGGTCGGCTATCCTTGGCTTTTTGTTACGAATTTGTTGTAAAGCTTGTTGTAAGGCATGATGTACAACAAATCCTAGACACATTGAAGCGAATGGAGATTGAGTCCAACGGGCTCCGGTCAGTCAGCTACGGCGGCAGTGATCAAATTGTTGCGGCTATCGGCGCGTTGCCCCACATACTCGTTCCAATACATCATCCCGCGCCTGTCGTCGCCGTCGATCGCTGTCCTGAATAGATGCTCGTCGTTTGTCCGGCGCTCCTGCAGATTCTTGTCCGACGTTTTTTTATTCCCTCTCGTCCAGTTTTCACCGCAGCCGATTCTCTACAAACTTGCCTTCAATACGCTTGTCTTTCTTTTTCTATTGTGCTTTGGATTTCTTCAACTGTAGAAAGTCAATCGATTTTCTCACTGATTGCATTTGGAACGTTCGTTTTCGTCGTAAGCATTTGGTTTTTTTGTCAGTTGCTTGCTATGGTTTTGTGTGGTGGGCCGCATTACGGGTCTGTCCGTATGGACGTCCATCTGTTCCTCCGTTTGTCTCTGTCTCTTACGGGTTTTTAACTAGAAAACGAAAAGGAACAGAATTAGCGTGAACGTTGCTCAAAACAGGAGTATAACCGGTACGCCAATTTGCAGCTTAAGGGGTTGCATTTGGGGACGGCCGCATAATATGAGAACACTAGGCCGACAGAGTTTTTTTTAGTTCGTTATTTTTTTCCTGTTTGTCGGATCACCACTCCAGTGGAAATGTTGGCAGAAGTTATCGTCTAAAGTGTTAACTTAACGACGAACGATATGGTTTACACGCACCAGCACGTTGGCTCGAGCGCTTAAAGTCTTTACGTGGTCGTTAATAGCAGCTAGTGGCGAAGATGCACCGCAGTTACTCATGACACTAGAATCTCATGATTACGACAGTCCCTGATTTACGGTCCTGCAATTCTCTACCGGTAAAGTAAACTGATGTCACGAGACTTGAACCAGTGGATATATATTATATTGTAGGCTGTGTAATATAATGAACATACCATTGTCATTTTACCGTGTCATCGGCTACTGGATTATGAATCATGCGAGTCATATACATGTACTTTCAATTTACGATAGATAATATAACGCGTTAAACGCTCAAGTCATGTCCGTGGATGAGGTGCTATACACGTCGTCTGGCCGTTGCTAACTTTCGTGATTTATGAATTTGCTCAGCACTGAACCGCAGGCTGATAATGTTAACGAGTTCATCATGAATTTCGCGCTGAGTGCAGTTCTCACCTCGAGTCGCCATTGAGTGATGTCCAGAGACGTCCGTTATACACATCGCACCTAAATTTCTTTTTTCTTTTCCTTTCTCTGCTTATTTTTGCGACTTTTCCTTAGATCCATTAGTTGGTTTGGGGAGCGCTGTACGCTCTCGGTTGCAGAGAACACATTTGAAATTTTCTGCATTTGGAAGCGAGATATTTATTTATTTTTCTTTTCCTGTTGTTAATTGCGTGCATGTGCGTATGTATTAATCTATCGTTTCCTCGATGAATAAAGATGTATATATATGTATGAAAATGTGTGTTGTTTTAACAACTGCTGTTATATGGTGTATGCTAGTTAGGTCCTAAATAGTGCCAACTTTTCCCGAATGGCTGAAAACCTTTTCGCTACTTTTATGACGGAGCATTGCTCCAAGACTTGCAAGTGATTGCCCGGAGATGACCTACAATATTAAACCCTAGTCACAGTCACTCACTCACTGAGTGTGTGTGACTCTGCGTGTGGTCGCGCAGGTGAAGGTGATGCTACGCGTGTGTCCAGTGGACGCGGGACGCTGTTCATTCCTCGTCTGCAACGAGCACCTGCGCCAAGTGACGCTTCTCGACCACTCCGCCGCGGCATGCACTGCTACACCAGCAGCAGCCGGTGCCAACACGTCACCCGCCACACCTCGCCGGCGACCCACCACAGCGCCGCCCAAGACATTCGCCTTCGACGCCGTCTTTACACAGGACACGTCTCTCGTCAGTATAACTTCTTACTTATCAACAACGTGTAGCTTATAGTAGTGGGCCGCAATTAAGCGTGTTTATGTTCCACCAGATTTCGGTTAATGAAGTTGCGTGTCATGTCAGATTAATTAAACTCGGCCCTGTTTGTCTTCGTTACGAACAACAGCAGCAGCATATTTATTTCTAACACTCCTTTTTTCTTTAGCATTTATGATCACAAACGAAGGTATTTATCACCATTATTAAATAGTTTAACTAATGTAATGAAAAAATTTTTCCAGACATTAAAGCGAGACTCAATTTTCTAAAAATTACGAATATGGCACAATACTGCTTTTCGTATAGCGTAAATTTAAAACGTAGAAAAAATTATTAAAGCACAGAATTTGTACTCGATTAGAGAAGGCAATTATCTCTTGCAACAGCTGAGCGCAACGATCTTTCGAGGCATGACTAGGCGTTTTGATGATGATGATGAAGAATTGTCGTGTATATGACTGGATCTGTATCACGAGGCATGATGACAACATCTGCTCTATTAACAGAGATGTAATGTAGCAATGCGATTTACGATGTGTGACGGTGCGCGTCCTACCGACCAACACTTGTCGGCGTCGCGTCGTTATGAAGCGCTGCTGATCTATAGCAGCTGCTGCATCCGTGCAACAGTAATAATCCACGCCGCTGCCACACCGCTATTATCGCTCATCTGCGTCCTGCGCACAGGTCGTAAATAACATATAGGCTACAATATGTACGTGCGTTGTCGATGAAGCTACACGACAACGCGAGTCACCGTCAAGCCGGGAAATTGTATTAATGCCAACAACACGAGCGCGCGAAGCTAGCGACTAAACGTCCATGGATGGATGGCCGCATATAGGCTTATGACCACTAATAATGACGATCGCTTTATTATACGAATTTTTTTGCTGCAAAAATGACAGTTTAGCAGTGTCTAAATTAAAAATGGGCAAGCCGGGCATCCATTGTCTACGTATTTCATAATTTTTTTTTCTGAAAATTGCTTTTGTTAATTTGAACGTGTTTCAAAACGTCAAAAATTGCATGCTGTCTATATATTTTACGTAACACTCTGTTTAAAAATTAATTTAATTTAATATAATGATGATTGATATAACATGGCATTGTAGTCGGAGATCTGTGCGACGTCACTAGCGGAGACGATACAAGCTGTTATTTCCGGACAAGACGGTTGCGTCTTCTCCTATGGTCACGCTCGACTAGGTTAGTGTCAGAGGCGCTGATTTCAGTTCTACACGTATACAGTGGTGCTCAGCATTTTTGAAACAGCAATTGTTGTCAATAACGATTATGATTTGCTGACCTGAGATCTGGTTTGACAGTTGCACACGACTTGGGAAACTAGCGTCATTTTGTGACAATTTCAAGCTTTTTTAGTTCAGAATCCGGATGGCCGCAGACGGTCTAACAGACAGATGGTGCGATGTTAGCTACATGTCAGGCAGTCTGCGAAGACACAGTCGTCGTCGCCGTCGCCGTCGCAGTTGTGTGTAGTTGTAATGTCATTGCGTCGTCGGTCGCATGCGTCGGCGAATTTGCATTGCAAATGACGCAAGCAACGACCATGCAGACAGTCCGGTACTGACAGCCTCAAGGCGACTATGATGTACTGAAGACTGCATATACTGGCAGACCGGCTGAATGCCGGACAAAACTCTTCAAGTTCGACGAAACCCTTTTACTGACGAAACGTGCTTTTATGAGTTTAAAATTTATTGAATATAGACAGCTTTTTAAAAAAATAACTTTGATCGTTCGAAATAAAATTTAACCGTAGCGATAGTAAGTTTTTTGAAAACGGATTAGACTTTAGCTAACCCGTCCAAAGTTGGGTTGAAAACTCTAAAATCTGTGCGCGCCATAATCGGGGTGATGGAGGCAACATGCTTTGAAGTGTATTTCACTATTGGCAGTTTAATTTTTTTCGTTTGCAACTTCAAAGTGTGCCACCGCGGTAAAAAAAATTGTCGGCATCATGAGGCTACGGTTGAGTTAACCGCAGGGAAACCAGTTAATGATGATAATATGAATATTATAGTTAAAGAATTTTGCTTTACCTGACGTGCAGTGAAATACTACGAGATCACGTTAGAGTTACATGTCGAGTTAACAGTAATCAGCAGTTGTCGCGGAGGATTTTGCAGGGCTTTTTGACGCGGAGGGTTTGTCATACTGGAGGTGTGTTCTGTCTGTAGCCGTGGCAGCTATATATCCGCTGCCTATAGCGACGTCATCGATACAATCGCAGCCCTGCACTGTTCTAGCGTAGCGTATCTGACGGCGTGCTTCCAACGTCCGTTCATATAGCGCTAATTTACTTCGTGGCGTCGTACCAACTCTCTACCCCTCACCTCCTCGCCATCTTTATCATCCGCCTCCATTCTTCCACTGTCACGTTCTTTCTCTTCTCACATATCTGTCCTACCGTGCCTCCGGCTGTCTGTCTTTGTCTCTGTCCGTCTTCCTGTCGGTTTCTGTCTGATCAGTTTGTCGTTAGTTATAAAGACGCGCGGTACGTCGTCTGCTCTGTTTTCAGTCGCTGACGCCGCCGTCGGCTCAGCTCCTTGGCAACCCGGATAGCTTTTTACTGCGAACCCGTTTGTTGTTTCTTTTGTTTCAGATGCATACTGATTTCCGGCTACATAGGCCTATTTGTTAACTTCTGCAGTAATATTTGCTGTACTACGTTTGCATTTTTTCTATAAACTCAAGATGAAGAGCCACTCGCTTGCTATAACCTCGCGTGATCTTGACCAATCTTTCTCATGGAATAAATCTAAGTTTCGGTTATATTATATTATTATACTTCTTTTTTTGTATTTTACTTTATTTTAATTTGCTATTTCGGTGAAAGATTTGTCTAAAAGCGCAAGTAATTACGTACGAATTATTTCAGTGTTTCTGCGATCGAAATATCACACAAAACTATTCGACGATGTCAATTTTAACGGAGGACTGGCGAAGGCTGACTGTGCGAAGCTCATCGTTGGAGATGACAGAGTCATGTCTCGGTCTCAGTCTCATGTCCCGCCGGAGTAGCGCACATCGTCACGGGACGGACTGACCGCCTTTCATCATTGTCGTCTTGAGGCTGCAGCAGCTGACCTCTGACCCCATGACCTTGCTCCACTGTCATCGTTATCAGGCCGCAGTCACTCACCGCAGACGTCCGCGCGGACATGCCTTTTAACGATTATGGGACGATTCGTGCACTGGGCGCGGGGAGGACAGAAGAGTGATGCCACGGATGTTGTTTTGCTGGTTAATTCTTGCAGCCAACAGATGACTAGAAGTGCAAAGTATACTAACTAGGCCTGCAGACAGCGTCAGAACTCACTGGCGACGTATGTGCGAGAACTAAGTTTAAGCCTACAGTATTATTTTCGTCATGTTCCTATTTCGCACAAGACGGCTGGCATTAGACCGGAACAGTGCTCAAATCGTTCTACTCCAGCATCAAGGAAGGTGCACGGATAGTCCCAATATTCTTTAAACTATCATAGGCCTGTACCGGAACGGTATTCTGCTCCGCTAGAAATCCGGCCATAATTTACAAATCCGGCGGAAATCCGGCTTCGGATATAATTATTTTGATTGAATTTTACAATTTGCACTAAATTTACAAAAAAAAATTAATTAATTAACGAGTGACATATTGTTGTACTGATTTGATCATTCGTTGATTTGTTAAGTGTTAATTACACGAACTTTTAATTAAAAGGATTAGATAATGAGCTTACTGGGCCTATGTGTAGAAAGAAGTCAAAAACTCTTTGTGCATGACTGTGTTTATCCGATCGTCTGCAAATGTCGGTGAATGACTGGCAATTGTAGGAGTGGTTATGTTAGAATTGCATGGGTAGACCAAATCGAATCTACGGCTGCAAACTATATCTGACCTGATTTAGAAAAGAAAAATCCGGTACAACCCTACTTTAAGCTGGGAGTGATCATAAGTTTTGTACCTTTGTTGTGCAAGTCCGAAATGACTTGACGCCGTGCCGATGCATTATTCACGCTGAGGCAGTAGTCATCTTGAGTTACAGCTCTGTCCATTACAGCCTCTCTAGCTTCCGGGTTTCTAGTTTTGCGGTCGTTAGGACTACCGTAAACATACAGTCGTTATCGGCCTCGCAACGTCCATCTTGTTGTCAGAGCGAAGTACTAATGTGAAACTGTCGTAGCTGCCGTATAATGTTTTTTAAAAATCTAACTAGAAGCATAATTATGTCGGTCCAGTACCAGCAAATTATGCGGCCAGCCGTCTGATTTTTGATCGTATAACAATATTTTAGCATAACATTACCAAATTAAGTTGTTTTAAATTCATTTACCATTTCAATCAAGTTCAATTTGTCGAAATCACGTGTCAGTTTAGCACACTATAAAGTTATTTACTTTTTTGAGGAATATTTATTCACATGCAGTTTGTCGATATTGGCATGCTCGGGACGTTTTTTGTATGCCGGTACAGAAAAAAGCATAAGCGTCAATCTAAAACAGTCTTTCGTTCATAAGCTAAAATTGTGTTGACCGTTATGTGACTTTGTCAAACGACACCGCGATCATGCAGCGTGTTTGGCTTATTTTATTTGACAATGTCCTGCAACAGTTTATTGTTTTAAAGGACTTTATGTCAGTGGCTGCTATGAAACTACATCTCTGTTTGCTGGTCTGTAACTCTGAGCCGTAAGACTGACAGCGACATCATAGTGGCGTGGATGAGTGACTCGTGGGCGTATCGAAGCCGAGAGATATACGCGGAACTGAAGGATTGCGGCGTGCGTCCGGATTACAAATGGTGGAATTGACGTCGCTGTCATCACAAGACGGATTGGGACTGATGGACCGACAGAGGGGGGCGGGCGGAGGCAGCAAGACCCCCTGATGACGTCGTAGAGTCAGAGGCGTAGCTAGAAATTGGGAGTCGGGGACGCTTGATGTGAGTTGCTTAATTTTACGCTCTAGACGATTAAAATATACGAGAAAATATACGAAAATGCTTACTGCGTGGCGTCATTTAGTCATTTCAGATGGCTCGATAACTCAAAGATCTAATATTTTTCTAAGTGACATTAACTTTTTAAATGAATTTTTGAAGATTGCTTTTGTATAAATGCAGTCCAAAAATGAAAAATTAGCTTAAACGAAATTGGGGGGTCGCTCCCCCTCCCCCGTTTTCTGGCTACGCCATTGCGTGCATGGGGATGATGCATATCGATGAGCGGTGGTCATCACGAGCAGGCGCAGATTGAGAGCTGTGGCAGGAATGACGACGACTTGCTGCTCAAACAGTTCGATGCCGCGTACTGCACTAATGAAATCAGCTTTGTCCTCGACCGACCGGGCGCCCGGCGACGCCCCTTGGCGTCCCGGCACGACACTTTACCGCGCGCGCGCGCCGCCAGCTGGGTGGTTTTATCGCTCACTTCTGCTTGGTCGACTCCGGCGCCTGCACCGTGGCGACTTTAATCAGCGCAACCAATCTCTTGTCGCCCGCGAGGTATTCACGACATTTGCTGCGGCCATCCATCCAACACGTCCCGTGCAAAAGACGAAGCACCGGTGGGTCAGCGACGTCTTTGGTCATCATGAGCGACTGCTGGCTGCATCAAATCTAATTTATTCGCAGACGCTTCGCCAATTTGCAACAGCAGCAGCGCAGTGCTTACTAATTGCAGCGCCAGCGATATGCCACTGATCAGTCGGTCGACGCCGTGTGTTTGCAGACTGCGAATACACAACTGTACGCACATCATTACAGTAATTGTCCACTAGCTAATTGCACGAAGTTTCTACCAATCACTAAAGTAACGTCGCAATCAAACTGTCTAATAACAGTATCGTCGTGAATAAATGTGACGCTAATTGATACGAAGAGTGCAGATTATACAGATTCCTGCAGCAGCTACGGAAAACATGAGTTATTGTCAGTCGAGGTTTCTCAGTGTGTTCATCACGAAATCGCACGATTTCTTGATCTCGCTGTTAGAGTATGTTTTGTCAGCAAATTACTGACGTGTGTACACTGTGTCACAAAAACATCCCCGACATTAAGGATTAGCAGATTTCAATAATTTTTTGCACAAATATTTCCTACACAGCTGGCTATTAAATGGTTGTTTACGTTTCCATTTCACTAACGTTTGCGTGTCATTGTGTTCTGTCGCAGGTAAGACATACATGATGCTGGGCGTGGATGACTCGCCGCTGAACCTAGGCGTGATACCGAACGCCATTGCCTGGTTGTATCGGCTCGTGGACGAGCGGCGTCGCACAACAGGTGCGCGCTTTTCTGTGCGCGTCTCAGCGGTAGAGGTCACCGGTAGACACGAAACTGTCAAGGACCTCCTAGCTAACTTCACCAACCCAGGTATACATTTACGTCCCCTCGCTGGCTGATCATCTCGACATCATCGTTATTATCATCATCATGTGCATTATTTCTCAGAACGCAGACAACAGCAGTGTATAGACACAAATACGTATTATACGAAGTTGTCAACGATTGATAATCGTCGGCATCATGGTGTTGTTTCGTGGGAAATTAGTGTATTAGAAAACCGAACGAAAAGACACATGCAGAGTACTCTTAGGCCTACATCTGTACCTAAAATAAAAACAACGCGAACAAAACACAGTGAAAAAAATACTGCAAAATTCATAAGAATAACACACATGAAACAATCAATATAGACCTTATCATTTACATTTATGCGCTAAATTGTTCACAGACAAAAACTGCACAAGCCATGTTAATACTAACTAAATTACATATAGAATTTTATATCGTTAACATTCGAGAAGACATGGCGTGCATTTTTATAAGTGAAATAAATCAGTTTACCTGTAAATTGTTGTTATTTAAATCGGTCAGTAATGAGGAATATATATTTGAGTTTATGTTCTTAGGTTGCGGGGCGAGCAATACAGAGTCTTTTAGCGCTCGTGACGGTGCAGTGTTTGGAGCTCCGCTGGAACAACAGAATGAACTCCGAGCGCCCTCTGCCCACCATGCTGCATACTACCTCGACGCTGCCATCGCCGCCAGAACTGTGCCCGGTACGCTCCTGATGATGATTATTTTAAACTTTAAATTTCAACTAAAATTTTACTTTTACGTTGTTACCGCACAAACTGCGTTTATGCGAGATATGCGTCGCGCGTCGTTTTTTGGGAGTTTTTGACGCTCGATAAACCTGATGATTGACGCTTTGTCGGCTCTAAAATGAATTTGCGCATACCGGGAAAACGTCCGCACCATTTTCGGTTTTTCCAAGTTTCTTTTTGTTTTCGAGTTAAAAACTTGTAAGATCTGAACAAACGGACGGACAGAGAAGTGGACGGACGGATGGACGAGCATGGTCCTTAATGCGGTTTATTAAAGTGGCCGCATAGCACTGGCATTTCAAAGCTGCTGTGAAGTCTAAACAGTTATAGAACTACAAGCTGCACCTAGACTATATACATATACATTATGCATGATAATATAGTTTGTTCTTTATTACAGAAGCCGAAGATGACGCAAGAAATTCTCATCTGCTGTTTACTTTGAACGTTTATCAGTACAAAGTTGATCACGACAACTCGGGACAAGAAGAAGGTAGAAGCATATTTTCGTTCTCCCTTCGCATAAGCCTAACTTCACTTATGCATTGATAAGAAATACTCTACGGATAACGGATATCCACATGAAAAACGAGGATTTGGCAAAAGGCGAAATCGACGTAGCAAGTTTATTTAACTCCTTGTTTGTATTTGTCAGGGCAGTTATATCAGCATAGTACTGGCAGTTTGGCTGCGATTTTCAATTGCATAATTTAGCCGGGGTTTGATTCATGAATCTTCTTCTCTTCTATGGGTTAGGGACCCCATCTAACACAATGTCATTGGACCAAAGAAGGGTACACCTACTTCCGAAATGACGTCTAAATACGATGAACGCTTTAAGCACGGGCACAAAATGTGTCAGACAAACAGACGACTGACAGACCACCCCACAAAGAAACGTGAAGATATAGGCGGAACCATTTGCGCTATTGACGCAATTCTACCTAATAATGTCACAGAGCAAGTCGGAAGTCGGTTGGATGGCTAAATGTTCGAGTCCTAAGACGCTGTAGTTTCGTTCTAGTTTTATTCAGTGTTGTATACTGATTGCAATCTCTGTATATAGAATGTCTTCTGTGGTTGTGATGTCAGTGATTGGCGGTCGAAGTCGTCTGCATCTGTTGGATCTGGGCAGCTGTAGTCGCGCAAAGGATGGCTCAGCACTAAGCCTTATGTCATTAGGTGCCGTGCTGCTTGCTCTGCTCAGTGGTCAGAGACACGTGCCACATCGGTCGGTTTACTGCTCTCATTATTTTCTCCACTGCTCTTTACCTGAGTAAATATGTAAGTAAGTAAAACGTCAGTTTACATAGTGCATCATCGCCGGAACAGCTCCTAATGCGCTGTTTACGTTACTACTGTGAAAAGATAAACGTGTCGAGTAATCGTCCAAAGACGGAGTAGTGTGAACAGGATCATGCATAAGTCTATGTCTCAGCATTGAGTTCCACATCATCGGACCAGCTACTCTTGTTGCTAACTAGTCACACCGTCAAAAATCAGACAATTATATGTAAAGTGTGATTATTGTAACCTGCTTCAATTCAAAGTTTGCCCTGCCGCATTTCAGATGTGATTTCAGAGTTCGATGTGATTTAAAAAGTCTTGCTCCAACATTTCTCAGAAATAAACTCTTGAGGACTTGACCCGGACTCCCGGAGATAAGTTTTACGGGAGAATTGAAATGGTACGCACACACGGGAATTGCTGCGGTTTGTTACTGGTGGTTAATGTCGTCAGTGTTTGAGGTTAACGTATAGCACACTTACGATTTACATTACAATTCAAACCAGAATCCAGCAACTCCATTCAACTCCATCCAACCCCGGCTATTTTTTCCCACAATTTAAAGCCTGTTACAGTCGCTGTCGCTGTGTGACACTGCACAGTGTCTAAGAACATTTAATACTAAACTCAAGACTCATCTGTTTTTCGCTGTTTCCCATAGCTGACTATACAGTGACTGCGGTGCCATAGGTATTTCTCACGTTAAATTTCATTGTTTTGTATTGTACTGCAGAGAGAGCAGGTTGACGCAGTTGGTACGAGAGTCGTTGTGTGGTGGCGCCAGCGGCTGTTGTACGTGCATGATCGTACACGTTAGCTCGTACGAACACTCGTACAATGAAACGCTGCAAGTCGTCCAGCTCGCCGCTAAGATCTTCAGACTCCGCGTCCGACGTAAAAACAAGGTCTCTGCCAGCCATTTTTAGGTCATCGCAGTGCAATGCAGATAAAAAATGGCAATAACTGGAGATCAGAGCGTTAATAGACTACATATTAAACAATAAACAAGAAAATAATGACGGTGTCTCGTTTATTGACATGATCTAAAAGGCATGACGTGAGTCAAATCAAATACTTTTTTTTAGTAAAAACAACTGACAGACCGCAATTCAACAACGTAAAAAATGCGATATATAAAAGGCAGAAAAAAGTCAATGAATTTGACGAAAACATGCGTTTGCTAAAATTACAGCCATTGAGATGGGGCATGCGGTCCGGAGGCTGTCCACTGCGTCACCCGTCCCTTAAGTTGTAGTTTTTATCGGCAGGTAGGTGTAAGAATGCTTACAAAACGTTATCGCTCGCTGATTGTTGAGAATGTGGTTATTTGATGTGATGCAGTTGGGCCTTGAGGTTGGTGAGATGTCGCCGCGACGTGCAGGGATACAGCAGCAGCGAGTCCAGTGCTTGAGTTCTGACGCCGACTACACGTCCAGCAGTGAACAGTCGTGCGACACCGTCATCTACGTCGGCAAGAACGGACGAGTGCTCAGCGACCGCGAACTCACTGACAATGAAGGTCCTCCGGCGGCTTCTAAGCCCACCGTGTCTGCCGCAGCCACCACGCCATCTCCTGGCACGCAGAGTAGCACGCCAGCCCCCGCTAAATGTTCGTCGGAGATCTGCGGCGACAGTTGTACGAGCGGTGGAATGATTATTGCGTCCCCACCACCTGCGGTCAACGTGGTTGTCGATAGCAGCTCGGCGCACGGGTGTGTTGGACAGTCTCAGCACCGCAGAGAGTTGCTAGCTTCGTGTCATCGCGTTCGTGGTACAGCGGCAGATTCGAGACACGGCGACGTGACGATAAAAGGCGAGAGTGCAGTTAAATCGTCGTCGGCGGCGGACTGTTCTAACACATCAACAGCAGCAGCGGAGAAGCTCCGCAAGACGCCGGCCAGCCGACGCGCTGACGGATGCGCTGCCGGGGTTGTGGAATGCTGGATCGACGGACCGCGATCCGCCGACGTGGAGGCGGTGTCGGTCGCGGCGACGGTCGGTGGAACGGCGGACGACTCCGACGCCGGCGCCGGCGCCGCTGAGTTGTGGGTGGACGGACCGGCAGAGTTTCAGCGCGATCCCGCCTCACTGGTCGAGTCCGCGCGGTCGCCGATGAAACTGCGAAAGTCCAAGTGCGCCAAACTGTACCGAGCGCGAGCCGCGGCAGTCGCAGCGGCAGCGGCTGACAGCGTGGACGTGGACACGACCACATCAAAGCGAGCACCGGCAACCGACAACGTAGAAACGACTAGAAAAGACGTTGACATATCCGCTATTCGACAGTTTGCTGTCGATCCTCTTCGTCTCAAAGGTAGCGACCAAACTCGCCTGCTGACAAACACCGCAATGGACTCGGTGGCCGCATATCAGGCTGTCATGACGGAAGAACTCGGCAGATGGCGTGCTCATCGCCGGTCGTCAGGCCGCAAGCCGACGACGACAACGACAAACCACGTCACGCTGGCGTCGTTCTACTCGCCGGACCGCTGTGCTCCAGCCAGTGCCCGGGCTGCTCCAGATGGTAATCAGGGTGGTCCAGATTGTGCCCCGGGTGGTCCAGCCAGTGCCCAGTCCAGCCCCGCGCACCGTTTGCGTCTAGCCGGGGGCCGCGGTGTGCAGTGCGGTGATCGCACGGCTCAGTGGGTGCGCTCGGTGCAGGTCGCCGCCGCCGGTGTCGCTCCGTCGCAGTTCAGTCAGCGGCCGATGTCTCCTCTCAAGTCTCAGTCGGTGGACCGGGTGTTGCGAGGCTGCGGCGTGGATCTGCGGCCGTGGCAGGACTGTGATAGTGCATCGGACGATGCAATCACTGCGGTCAGCAACAACTCGCCGCCGCCCGACTACGCCACGTGCGTAGCCGCCGACCTCGAGCGACGTCGCTGCCGACGCATCTTCACCTCACCCACCAGCAACCACCTCGACATCAACGAAAACCTCCAAGCTACCAACGCCGGAACTTCCGGTGCGCCGCCGCCGCACCTGAAACTGCTTCCAGTATCGTCTTTAACACCGCTCCACGTCGCTGCGGCACCGTACCTTTACGGCGTGGTACCCCAGACGTTTGCCGGCGTGCAGGTGGAACCCGCAGCCAACGCTCGGAGACCGACTTCCGGCTGTCATCAGGAGCAACCGGAAGCAGTATTCGACTCGTCGACATGGCCGCGGCGTCAAGATGGCGGGGGCGGAAGTGTGATGAGTTTCCCGGCGCTGGACATGGACGGCGAGGAGCTGACGTCAACGCCGTGCAAGCGACTGCATCACCCTGACGGCGCGTCCAACCCTCAACTATCGGAGGAGGTGTCGAGGAGGTCTGATGACGTTGATGCGGTCGACTGCTGCAAGCTGCTGACGCTGCTGAACGCTGACAATGACTCGACGTCGACATCAACACGTCGTCAGTGCAGCTGTCAGGCTGACGCAGTCGATGTACTCAAGTGCCGCAGCGCGTTGCTAGAGTCTTCCGACGCGCCGCCCGCAGCGCTAGCACTGTCTCCCGCCTGCATGCGACTGGCCGCCCACGAAGATGCGATACGCGGCTTGTCGAACTTTTCTCAGCAGCAGTCCGACTCAGACCGGTCGACTACTACGACGAGGCCCATCGCCGACACTGTCAGACCTCCGGTTTCGTCGAACCCGACGAAAGCGGTTCCGTCGACACGTCTGAAGGCTCCGGCGTCCACTGCGAGCAAGACGGCGTCGCCTAAACGCAACAAATCGTCGTCTGGTGTTTCACTGCTGTGGTGCATCCATCCGCGCGGTAGCAGTAAGTCGCGGTCGTCAAAGTCCGGCCATCGCCAGGCGGAAGTTGTGTGTCTGGACGGCGATAGGATAGGTCATGAGCGGCAAGCGACGGACACACAGTGGTTAGCGGCTGAGAGCGCCCTGGTTGCTGACAGAAGTACGGACAGTGATCGCGGCAGCTCGCTGAGCGAATGTACGCCTCCCACGGCGCTTGAGCAGGCTAGACGACTGTGTAGCGGTGATGATGATGATGATGATGATGCTGATAATGCTAGTAGCGACTACTGGAGTGGCAAGGCGTCAGCGGATCAGCTTCCATCAACTCCGCGTCTCGCCATTACCAGCACACACCATGCTGACGGTCATTTCAGATTACCATTTTATCATTTTGTTTTTTTCCTTTTATCTTCTTACCCACTGCTTGCTGCTTTCTGCTAGATTTTATTTTCTAAAGTTACTAGACAGCTTTTATTGCGCTGCAAAAGAAAAAGACACGAAAGAACTTAAAGGCATATGCATATAAAGCAGAAGAATTTTGAAATGTGATTGAAAAAATTCATAACTTATTTAAATAACACCTGGAATCATCGGAATGTTGAGATTCGCTAAACATTAGCGTAGTTGTAAAATTCTGCTGATATAAATTTGCTAATACGTTGCCACGTGTATCGATGGTCGCAAACTGCAGACAACTGTGCAACGAGCGCGGGAAGCAGAGGCTGCTTGAGCAGCAAGGCGACGGCGACGACGATGGCAGCAGACTCCAGTTTATTGACATGGCGCAGGAACATCGATGATTCCGCCATGGTGGGTAAGTCATCCATTCTCTCCTAAAACTGACACGACACGTTCACACAGTTTGTTTTTGTATTGAGCATACTAATGCTACTGTTTGTCAGCACTGCTGGACGTAAACGGTGATTCGGAAATTATTTCATTGCATGCGTTGCATTGTACTCCTAACTTTCAGGTTGTGGTTCAAATCTCGCTGCGGGTCATCTGCTCTGCAAGCAACGTGGAGCAAGTTGCTAACCTGCTGTGTGTTTGGGGCAACTCAGCCTACTACCCTCATCAAAATGGGAAATGAGTAGTAGCTTACAGACCATGGTGTGAAAGCCTAGTGGTATACGTGGTATTTCTGCTGGTTGCATCGCGGGTACAGTTGTTCGCCGGCGCGAGCAATGGGTGGCCGCTGCGGTATCATTGGCTCATGCCAATCGGCTGCCAGTCGAGACTGCAAAGCTCTTCTGGTCACGAAAACAAACAAGAAAAGTCCAGTTAACGCAAAGGGGAACGCGAGACAGCGGTACATGCTTGAAGGCTCGGTGCGAACACAATCTAAGCTCACCGATCCCAGCACGATGATTAGCAAGGCTAGTATCTATATAGAGTTTTATTTACACTCGCCAGAGGGCGCCTTCGGTCTCGCGCAACCGTATTGGTTGAAAATCGTAAATTTTCTCTACCCCATGTCATTTAGCGCCCCCGCTCGGGGTAACCCTTTTTAAATTTGTGGAAAAGCTTTACGGATCCTGAAACTAGAGTCTTCCAGGCAGCCGACGTGAAGATTTGGTGATCCTAGCTGGCACCGTTTTTGACTGATTTGCCCATGTGACAGACAGACAAACGGACGGACAGACAAAATTGCGACGACAGTAGCTGCTGTCGCGCGTAAAAAAAGCGCATAAAAGGACTAAAATCGGTGAAGTTCAAAAGTAACTGGTGTGCCAGTTTTTTAGCTCAAAGGGTCAGAGTTTAGGGGCGGCCGCATAGTATGTCGGCTCAGTGCAGATGCAGAGATTTGCTGTTCGTATACGAGCCTATTTACAGTTTTAATCTTTCACTTCGTGTCGTAATGATAACAGATGCTGCGGGCGCCTTTGAAACGTCAGCAGAGAGTGCTAGAGCTGCTCGACATGCAAGAACAGCTGAAACACGATCTCACAACTGCCAAGAACACCCTTCTCGTTCATCCATACTTATGGAACTTCGACTGTACGTCTACGCATTGTGTGTTTTACTATAATACTTAGGCTAACAGAAACAATTAACTGGTGAGTTTTACGACACACTTAACAAAATGCACAACAGAGACGCAACCGTAGGGGCCTACAAACCAATGAAAAACTACCGATACATATTCTATTGACATATTTTACTGCATTAATGTCAGTAACGCATATTATGCATGTAGCTGACGCCCTGTTTCTTAAGAGGTAGCACCGTAGCTAGCTACATGTAATTAGCTTCTTGTTATTCTGCCGTTAACGTAAACTGATAGTTAAGTACCGGTAACTGTACTTATTTCAAGTTATTTGATACTAGCAAAAATAAAATTACGCCCACGAAAATGGGGGTCGAAACCTCCTCTGCAACCGCCACTGCTACTGATATTTGGAATCTGCCTTCAGCATGTTTCTGAGACCAAACAAGGTTAGGGGTACAGCTGCGGAGTATGCCTCATGTCGCTACCGCACGCCGAACTATGTTTCTAGGCATAATCCGTGATTGTCACGAAGAACTTTTGTCTATCTCTGCATTACTTCACGTTATCAATCAGTTTCAGGTTAGTTGATATTGACAGGCCTATACTAGTTATACAATAAAAGGCGTGCACAAACTAAAGCAATTATTATGCTATTTGATCGATCGCGTTATTCGCGGTTCGCCTATTATGAACTATGATGTCTGTATGTGTCAGTGCATGTGGCGACAAACACGAGTCTTGAAGCTGCTGCTGCTGCTGATGATGATGATGGTGACGGTGATGGTGGTGTTTACATTGAGGCGCTGAAGCAGAAGAATCGAGTACTGCAGAAGCGCATCGCCGCGTGTCACTCTCGCATCATGGTCGCCACCGTTTTCGACGACACTTCCAGCGCAATCACGTGACATAGTCACGTGACGCGCGCGCACCTGTAGTCACGTGATAACAGCGCATAACTCTTTGTCTTGAAGTGGGGATTCTAAGATGGGGTCTCACTCCCCGCCCCAGCGTAGTGCAGGGGGTTTGGGAACGAAGTTCTTCAAAAGCTGAAATACTGTAGCTGATCGGTGACAGTATAAATTTTGCCTTTGATTTAAAATGCGCCGATAACTTTTCCACAATTCTGCGATTTGTAACACTTGTGACATCAAAATGTTGTGAGATTTATTAAACTTCTTCAAATTCTAAGGGTTGAAGTACATTTAACTATCCCCGCCTTATAGTGTAGGGTTGGATCGCCGTAACCCTCTGAGTTACGCCCCTGCACGATATCCTCAAGTCACGTGACGCTCGTGACACGGGATACGCTTTACCTGCCGATTGTACTGGTCTAATTAATGATCTCGCTTGCTGGCTAAGTTTATTTTGTCGTCTACATATTATGCTTGTACTGCATTTAACTGTGCCACCTGATAATTTGGATCTATGTGGACGAAGTGCTGATTACGCTTATCGCCTACATTTCTGTCAGTTCCATCAACGATTGATAGTAACTATATGCGATTAGACCTACGCAGTGGACACAAGTCAGGTATAACATTTAAGGGAATTCCGTTACTCTGTCTCAGCACATTTCACCATTCCTTAACCTCTCTTTCTCTTTTCTCATTGTTCTTTCTGCGACCTTCTAGTCTTTATACCACAGTGTGGTATAAGTCTAAAACCGAATCGTGATCTTCACAACGGAGTTAATGACTAAACTCCGTAAGCCCTACATAGGCTTACGTGAAACATTAGGCCTAATTTCTTCCCAAGCTACAAGGCGACGCTGATCTCCGTTTCCTTACACTGCGAGACCCCATACATACTGGGCTAGTGCATTGTGCCTATGTACGCCCCAGCTTTCGCTGGTACGAAATGCTCTTACCTACAAAGGGACGGCCAAGCTGAGTTGATCAAAAATCCAGCCGAAATCACTCATTTGTACGCTTACAGAACTGAGGCAAACCCTTAGGTCATCGGTCAAGTCGGATTGTCGGAATGCTTAACTTACACGTGACTGGCACAATCGTTGGGAATTTTTTGGCCTTCGCCAGCCTCTTGAGAGTTTTCACTTATTGCTTTAATTTGACTAGGGCCCTATCTTCACGCTGTCCGTTCTATCGTCTCTCTTATAATCTTATTCAATGTGCGTCGCTTTAAATTAAACCCGAGATTACTCGTTACGTGGCAAGTTTTTACATTATTGTTGTTTTCGTTTACGTTGATCGTTCGTTTCGCCTGCAAACGTATATTTTAACGCTCAGACGTGTGGCTTTTTATAATGCCGTCTGAACTATTCACTTGATTTATCGTTTGTCTTATGTTTTGCCGTGCAGTTTGGCTATGCAATTTGTTCTTATGATAATTTCACTAGTTAAGTTGAGAGATGCGATCGGTAGACGCACACGCCGTTAATTTAGTTGTTAATTTGTTATTTGTTCATATTTGTTCAGTTGTTATTTTCGAATGAACGATACCGTTCTGGGCTTGCCACTGTAAGCCCACAGAATAAACGAGAGTTTATATTGAGAAAATCGTTTTCTTTGAATGCATATGGTTGAAAAAAACGTCAACCGAAACAGAAACTTAAAAGCGTCTATTGTCTTTTCTTTTTCCCTCGGCCAATAGCCGTAAAACTCTGCCACATGATGGGAAATGAATACATTTAGATAACGTATGTTCGGAAATTCAAGTTCGGGACCCTCTCAAAAAAGTCCTACATTAAGTGTAACTTCGGACAATTTTAGAGTTCAATCGCGAATATCTCCAGAAAGCATCAAGATATCAAAACTCAGAGACAACGTTATGATCCCATGTGACCTTAACGCTGAATATGACCTTGAAATTCAGTATGGTTCTACATGTAGGCCTACATGTTCACGCAAAATTTCAACAAGCTAAATACAGCGGTTCCTGAGTTATCGCGTTCACAGAGAAAAAAAACAAAAAAAACACGTAGCAATAACGCTGAAAACAATGCTATCACAAGTCAATGATGGATGCCATCAAACAACACCATTACCACTACAATACACCACTAGCTAGCCTGCTATATGCAGTTCTATAGCAGCCATAATTTTTTACTTCTTTAATCACCACCAGTACAACTGTTACTACAATGACGATACAAACAACAAAAAACACGCGCATACACCCATCTCAGCAATCTCTGAACAAATTTTCTCAAAAACGTGCCACAACGTAAGCCTACGAGGGGCGTTCAATCAGTTCTAGGACTACGTCCTTAATACAACGACAGTAAATCGCACATTTCTGTAACCATTTCGCAGAGTTAATTTCTATGTTTCTGAGATTTTTTGTAGACATTAATTTTAAACTATGAGGGGCGTTCAATAAGTTCCAGAACTGTTCTTCTCAGTGAGCACACACTGACAGCTGAAAAACAAAACTATTATGAAGTTGTACTGCCACTATTGTACATCACTTACCACGGTCTCTGGAACTTATTGAACGCCCCTCGTATAGCTTTGCCACATTACCGACAACAGAAAAAGTGCTATTAGTGCAGAAAAACTCCGTTTCCGCAAATTACTCAGACACCATATGACAATTTTGCACTGTTGCTCCAAAAAGCAACTTAGCACGATATTACAGAAAACCGTGCCACGCACACACTAATGTTCAGCCGTTATGAACGGGAAGCTATCAGGCTAATCTGTGATGGAATGCTGAAATACACTGACAGTTCACGGTAATGGACCTAATGCAATGACACAGTCTGATGTAAAAATAGGGCTCGGGGATAATTTTAAAATATATTTTACTTCATGACATTCTGTGTAATATTGCACAGCAGCCCGCAAATAGTATCAATGATAACTAAAATGAAAATACTCATACTGCAGCATAACAGACCAGACGCCAGAGTTTTGGTTCAGTGAAGTAAACAGTTTATATAAATATGTCACATGCACATGCTTACAATAAAAATGCAGACATTATAAAACATGCAAACGTGTACAAAACATGAACACAACAAACCAGCGAAATAATATGTAACACAAGTTAGACACAATCATACAGAACTAGGACAATAAACAAAAAAACTGCATCAGTATTTTTGACTTTTGAGGGGTCAAGTACAAATTTTTAAAACGGATGGAATAGAAAGTTTTTTACACCAAATTTAGTTGACACAATGAGTGTTTTTCACAGCACTTCACTTACGTTCTTTGTCAACGGTGCCGAATCGTCTCGACGCCGTAATGGTGAGCGCCGAAATAGAGGCGCCGTAATGTCACGTACCGCTCTTGCATACTATTCAGCATGTTGGTTTGTTTTTCATGAGCTGTAATGTAATATTACACGAAATGTCATTAAAGAAAAACGACAAATTTTTAAAACAAATTATTCTCGCCCCAACCCTACTTTTTCCCCAGACTGCAAATAAAAGACATGGAAATGTTCTTATGCGTAATGGCTATGGCGTGTCCAATGCGCCCTCCACTCATCAGCAGCCAGCAGTACAGAACTGCAGAGCCAGCCTGCAGCAGTCAGTTGAGAGCACAGAACAGAGAAAGACTCGTCGACATATTGCTGTGAAGAACTAATCACACCGAGCACATCACCTATGCACAGACACAGAGAGCAAGAGATGTGCACAAGACCTTGTAAGCCAAGACTGAGACGAGACCAAAGACATTGTGCATTTTTTCCGCATTAATTAAAGCGTTATTAACGCACCCAGGCCCGTCAAAAAAAGTACAGGGAAGTTACCCCAGTCCTCGTGACGTTTGGGGGTGCCTCCTGTAAAATATAGAAAGTTAAAAAGCAAACAGAAACACATTTTCAACAATAACTGACGTCACCGCTAGCATAGAAATCTATTAGCCTGTCATGTAAATAATATTTATTTACAGTAGTAATGGAACGACAACTACAGTTAAGTTACTTAAAATTCATTCGATTGTCAAATAACCGCAGTTTAACGGAATATTGAAACGTTTGATTCACAGAATTTAGTAAATTGAATAAATTTACGCATTTTTTACAAATTTTTTAACACGTGTTAATTTATTAACTAACGCGCTGATTTGACAGCTCTAATTAACACTCATTCCCACGCTGTTTCTCCCATGACCGATTAGTGTATGCACAATTAGGGGTGCAAAAAGACTGCATCTACTGTAAAAGAAATCCAGTTCTGGCAAACTAAAAGACAAATAATTATTAAAACCCATATAACTACATGTGTCAGACTATCTCCGGTCTAAAAACTGTGGTGGCGCATTTTGGCCACACAGTTTTGAGCGGCGCCACAGTATCACTGTATCAGTAACACGCCTGCCTAAATCCTCACCAATCAGCAAGCAAAAACCACAAACTTGAACTTCAGCATGTCAAATGTGACACAATCAGTGCATCAGCTATGATTAAGGCTGTCCAGCAAATGCATTGAGATAATTACTGACGATCAAATAAATTAATCGTGTCAAAAATGTAACGTACAGACATAAACTGCATGAAGCCGGAGAACCATTGTGTAACAGAAAACGTCCAAAATTGTACTGAGGTTAGTTGATGAACAACTAATTATACTGAAAATAACAAGATGAGGTCAACAATCGATCAAAACACTGCATAGGCCAACTCAGCCTCCTACCCTTCGTGGGACAGGAAATGAGTAGTAGCTTACGGGCTACGGGGTGAAGGCCTAGTGTGGCTGATTGGGGCGGTGGTATGTCTGCTTGCTGCAAACCGCGGGTCCAATTGTTTGTTCGTGCAGGCAATGGATGGCCGCATAGTGTGCTGTGGTATCATTAGCTCATGCCAATCAGCTGCCACTTCCAAGATTGTAAAGCACTTCTGGTCTTGAAGAAGCACGTAAGAAGCGCTATAGCAAGTACGTGGACTTTACCTTTACCTTATAGCGCCACATGTTGTAAATAAATCAGACACTGCACACAACAGCATATCTATGGTAAAATAACAAAACATCCTATCTGTTGTATGTCGGTGACATCTCAGGAAAACTTAAAACCACTGCAAGGCATTTTTCACACTTTTTCTGCAGTGTTTTAAATGCTGCTGTAAAGTCTGCTTATAAATAACACCCAGATTGGTTTGCTATTATTTCATTATGCAAGTATTCAAATAGCATTTTGATGAACTTTGTAGTTAGGAAGTTCTAGTCAACTGTAGATACAATGGTTTGCCATACTGTCCTCGATATCATGTAAGATGGAGAAAATTTTTTATACAACTCATATCACATATTTCTGAAATGTGTGATATAAGTTATTATCGACCAGAGAAAAACAAACCTTGCTTAACGAGCTTAGCAATCAGCCGCAGTTTGCCATCAGACAACAACTATCAGACACATGCACAGACATCAGGGTCTAAACAACAGTTAAAATAGCTTCAAAGCCACTTTTAAAAGCCTAACCTAATGGTTTTAAAGTTAAACTGAAACTTATTTTAAAAGGCCCAACTTGATGAACTTGCATGAACTATTGTTATTTGCTACTAGTGAAGACTACTGTAAGCGATGTTATAAGCCCAGTATGTCTTGCCAGCTGTGTTTACATGAGTTGTTCTGTATTTTTGGTGAATTAAAGGCAATAATGGGTTTTGTGGTTATCATGGGTTTTGAGTTATTAGAATAAGCACTGATAGATAATGTTCACATCTCCCCGGTAGTATAGAATGTCCAAAAATTGTGAAATTCAAAGGCTTAAAAGTTAAAAGATGTAACCATAATATAATATTTCAGTATAAGTCTAAACTACATTGTGTCTCAAAAAAAGTTCAGCCTTTTTATTTTTTGTGATTAACTTGATCAGATGTCATGCAATTTTGCCAATTCTTGGCAGAAACACACTCAAGAAAATTTGAAACAAACTCTTATATGCAGCTCATGACATCTCGTTTTATGTGCTCATTTTGTGCCTTGTAAATACTAGCAACTCTACGGCATACAATACAGCGTCAAATACGAAGATTCGACGTAAAAATGTGAACAGATGAACAAGAGAGTTGTCATTGCGTGAAAGTTTAATTGCAAAAAAACTGTGCACAACAAAAGTTCAAAGTGTCACCTATCATTTCTCACGCAAGCTCGCAGCCATCCACGCCAGTGGTCAGATTGCCTCGTCGATGACATGCTGCTCCAGATCACACCACACAGCAATCAGGCGCCGCTTCAGTTCAGCAATGTCCCTTATAGACGTGCAGTACACATGCTCCTGCATGACGCCCCAGATCTTGTAGTCCACGGGATTAAGGTTGGGACTATTTGGGGGCCACGGGTCTGGAACAATGAACTGGGGTGTCGCCTGGGACAAAAGTGCCACGGTATCTTGAGCCCGGTGTGCAGGTGCGTTGTCTTGTTGGAAGACAAATGTGTCTCCGGCAATGCTGCAAATATCCAACAGTAGCTGCTTTGACAACATCGCATTCCAATAGCATTTGCCATTGACTTTGATGCCCGGCTCCACAAACACCACAAACACCAGGCAACTCTGGCATTCCAGCTTTGACACCGCTACAGACGCCATTAACGACCTGCTGAAGGTTGACCTCGTGTGCAGAAGTCGTCCAGCATCAACCTCGCACTTCTTTGTCGTCTGGCTCACATAAAGCCAGTCATTTTGGAGGTTTACTGGAAATGCCATGATAAAAATCTTCTCACCTGAGAAGAATATAAAGTCAACGGCTGACACCAAAAATCGATGCAGCAGTGTCTTTGCACGACTTAAGCATGCTGCACAGTTTGCTTCAGGCAGCTGCTGAGCGCAACGTTTTTTCAGGCATTTTAGCCCAAGGTCTTGGTGTATGATATGGTGACCGATGAATACCGGAGTCTCTTGCAATCTGCCGAGTTGCGTGACGTGACCTCGGTGCATCCTCTTGGCTTAAAACCAAGTCATTGACAGTGTCAATGTTCTTATCAGAATGCCCACTGCGAGGTCAGCTGCTTCTCATTCGTCTTCTCATTGAACCAGTACCTCGCAACTTCTTCAAAGGCTTATTCAAACTTCCAACATTCCAAAGTTCATCAGAAAAGTCACGAATTAATTTTTTAGGTCCAAAACCTTTGAATTTGTACAAATTTTCTATCAAAATGCGATCATCAGTACTAAAAACCATGTTTACAGCAAAACATCATCTGCTACTAAGCAACTCTTAAGACAGTCCTCCACTATAAAAAATCTGCCAATTAAAAAAACGAATGGCGCACTGCAAATTTTGCGAAAATGAAAAGGGTGAACTTTTTCTGAGACATAGTGCATTAACAGTATTGGAGTAGTAGCCCATACGGTGGTAGTGTTGACAGTGTAGCAGTAGTTGACAAGTTCAGCATGGTAGCAAGCTTTCAGCTGATCTGTGAAGTCAGCTCCATCGCTCAACACAATGTTTATTTGTCCTACAGAGGAACATACGGACAGATATCCAATAGTAGTAATGGTGCGGTACTGGTGGTGGTAGTAGTAGCAGTAGTGACAGCAAATGAGATCTCGTGTTCTTGTTAGGGATAATAATATTATAGTTATTGATACTGGGGATAATAATATTGTAGCAGTAAATCATACGCTGGCAGTGTTGGCACGCACATGGTCCTGTTTTTGAACGACAGTGGGGAGCCCCACAACAGTGAGCACCCAAAGTCCCCACAAGATAAACACATGTCCCATATCGTCTCTCCCACGATCAAGTGACGTGTACACTAGCGGGTGTGTGAAAAAACCACACATACTTTTCGAAAACCCAACTCTGAAAATCAGAAGATAAATAAGTAAAATGCATCATTGTATCCACACTGCAAGACACACACAGACATACAGACAAAGAAAGAGAGAGAGAGAGGGGAGAAAATGATAGAGTGTGTACATACGCCTATGAATGTCGATGGAGAGCAGATATTGACTGTCATTAAACAGCGCCAACAGACTGACAACATCAGCATTACTACATACATGCATACACAATTACACATATATGCATACACACAGTGTGTCTGACCCAGTTTTAACACACTGTTATCACAGAATATCGTTTGCAGTCAACAGCAGCTTATAAAGCAAATATCGACAAACTTCATCAAGCTGCCTGCATGTTCAACGAAAACTCTCAACAAAATTCCTTAGCCCCTTACCAGAGGTCAAATAACTGCATAAAATGTGGATAGCACAGGCATAATAACGTAAATGTGATGAGTAACCGAGCCCAATTTTCATTGTGATGTTTACTACCGGTATATAGAAAATGCAAACAACAAGGGGTTTGGTAAAGTAACAGTATGGCATTGGACTTAAGATTAGGAGGTCATGGGTTCCACTTCCAGTCACTGCTACCATGTGATTACTACTTGGATGGTTGACTGTCTGTGGACATGTAAAATATCTCGGTATATAAGCAACCACCAAGGCCACCTCAGCCTTTTATCCCTCCAGATTAAATAAATCAAGTACCAGCCTGTCTAGCTGGGGCACGTTCACCTGTGTCGGGTGGCAGGTAACACTGTGTGATTCTGTATGGCAGGTGATGCTCAGTAGCTCTGACACAGGTTTAAATGAGAAGCTATACACGTCTTTAACCTTCAACATTTACAGTCAGTAATATCAGTCACCTGTCAATGAGGTGCTGTATTGAACAGCCGACGTTAAATGTGAAATATCGTTTTACACCTACACAGATAAACACAAACACACACATAAAAGCAAGATGATGTACACAATGTCCCAAAAAACGACTTTTATTTTTGCGATAACTTTAAAAATTTAGACCAATTTTATTAATTTGTTTACTATTACATTCACAGATAAACTGCAGAACAAGATAGAATCAATCCAACCATCTAGCCTGAAATATTTTTCCGCACTACCTTGTGAAAGTTATCACACGATCATTGAAAATCGATTGCTATAGCTGTTACGATACTTGCAGTCCTATTTTCCATTAGCCACCAAATTTTATTTTGAACAACTGCCACCAGAAAAAATTTTCAGCTAGCCAACTGAGCGAGCCAGTGCTTTTGAAAATAATTTGACCTAGAGGTTTAAGTCACACGCATTCATACCTGTGAAGACAGGTTCACGCTGATTAGCCTGCCGTAGAGACAAGACTTGCTGCTGTTGTGTGCCCAGCCAATGGCCAATAACACAGTGAAGTCGCGACTGGTTGAACGTGTCCATCGTGACTGCGGCGACAGCACGATAGTTAGCATAGAGATGTACAGCAGTGAGACAGATATACAGCAGCCAGACCACCCTGCAAACACGGTCAGAGACACACACAGATGCTGAGACATACACAGAAATACAAACACACACAGAAACACACGCAGACAGACATAGACAGACGAACATACTACACAACTGTGAAGTCATTATCACCCATCTGACAGACAAGACAATGCAAACAGATCAGTCTGGTTAGTATCTCTGTAACGTCACTCATAACCAGACCTACTCATCTGCCATGTACTGCAATGGTCCTAGCAGAAACTCAGCCTTCTACCCTCTGTGGGATGGTAAAATGAGTATCAGCTTTCGGGCTGAGTATTAATAAATGGCAATGGTTAGTGTAGTACTAGTAGCTGCCTACAGACAGATCTGAGGTTCAGATCGATCGGTCTGGTCCAAAGGTCGGCAGCCGCATGGCACTCGTGCTGATCTGGCCAATGAACTAGGGAACTCTTGCAGTGGCAGTTCACTGCTACGATGACAGCACCATAAACATTTTTGCGGCTATTACTATTACTATTAGTGCTAGTGACAGCAGTAATAGGAGTGAAACCTGTGAGAATCACTGATGAGAGGCATGATAACCAGACTACACAGCAAGGATGCCAAGTTCACCAGCGTCTCCTACAGAGATATATACACACATACACAGAAATACACAAACAGACAGACAGACACAGACATACAAAGTGCACCGACAACAACAAACCCTTAAGACAAATCACAAGAAATGTTTAAACTGTTGACAAAGAATTTTAGAAATTTGATTCAGTTTTCGGAAACACATATGAGCAGGACTGCATTTAATGAAAGCTAAGATTACAAAGTCTGTGGCATGAATAGCAGATTGTGTCTTAAATAATTTATAAAAATCTTCTGAAAAAAGAATGAGCTACACTAAAAATAATAACATCTGATTAGTGAATTTTTTTCTATTGCCACTAAGTGTTGTCAACATGCTGTTTTCACAGTACCTGACTGCCATCTTTGGCTGAGACGTCGGCCATGTTGTTTCTACGAGCCTGATGCTGAGTCAATGCAGCTCTGGTGGCTCCACCTGCCACGCCCACCACTGCCTACATAACAACATATACATAAGTAATACACACAGCCATACAACCACAGTAGAGACATGAGTTACATTAGACTACTGTATCAGCAGGTCAAAACAAGCAAAGATGACGTTCCAGCATTGAAATAATTTGCGGCCGTCTGCCTACCTACCTACCTATACACTGCACTGTACAATGCTATCAACGATCATGATCTTTTAAGCAGAAAATTGGCACATTGGTTACCACTGCCTTTGGAAATGTTTGCACTGTTTTTAACCCGTATTAATTTTCTAAAATATGCATTAATTTATTAACACATTAAGTTAACAACATACTTTACTGACTCCAGCCGTGCAGACAACAAAACGAAAGTACTGCTCAGTGAACGGAGCGACAATCTCCAGGAATATAGCAACATCGTTCAGCATGTCAGCAAACAACCTGACACCACATCATCACTGTATACATCATCATCACTGTGCTCTTCCAAGTCAGAGATAAGACACACTGGCATCAGATAACCAAAACCCACTAGGTTGCATTGGGTAAATGCACATAAAAACTACCAAAAAACCGCCCCAAATATAACCCAACTTTAGTTTCGCATTCCGTTGACAATAAAATATTTTATTACAATTAAAACCTTGAAACTATTACATGTATATATTTGCAAACTTTGGTATATTTATTTAATGTGGATACTGGATAGTATCTAGCAGCAATCATTCTGATAACTGCCCATGAAAGCACCAAAACCCATTAACCACTAAAAACCGAATGGGTTAAACTCTTTTGAAAGCCCAGATTTTTCAAGTCCAGCCTTTTGTTGGACAACACTAAATACGCATAAGAAATCATCACCTGCTACTTGCATTGCTGCCACAGATCCACAGTAATAATAATGACATCTCTGAAGTGCACTGTGGCACGCAACTGGCGAGAATCAGAAGCTCATGACTGTGTCTTTCTGTTGGCAATTCTTGCTACCTCAGCAATGCACCATAGTCACGCAGCTTAGCGTGACAAGCGGTGAAGTAAACAAAACTTTTTTTTCAAAACCAACAACAAGACATTTGTCTCAAGACCAAAACCATGACATTTCATGCAGCATCATATATTTCAACATATTAATGTGGCTCACTGGTTAAGAATCTTCATCAAAGAACAATACATGGTTAGGTGCTACAAAGTACATGTATGCATTCTATGCAACTCAATGCAAGTTGATGAAACCGGTCAACTGCTGTTGATACATTAATTAGTAACTGCTAACAAAAATTGGTGTGCACAACCAAAACCAAGACCGACTTTATTTTTTGTCCTTGAGGCACCTTGAGACCAAGACCTTGACAACAGCTGCCATGACAATGATGAGTTTCCATGACAAAAACAATGATGATGACGTGTTAGATGAGCACTGACTGATCACATAGCAGCTATAGCATCTATAATACAAACATCATGTCATATTGTGACCTACTAACACACTGACCTCGTGACACAGTTAAAATACATTACTAAAACAAACAAACCTACCTCCATCTTTTGCAGTCACAGTCCAGATAAGTGCTGCAGGCATAAACACACAACGAACATTCAGTTTACACCTAAAATGTAAACTGAATGTTCAAACTTCAAAATTAAAAATATAATATAAAATCAACTAAATGTACACCGTGTCCCACCCTAAAAACTGCAAAATTGTTTTGTGTGCCATATCTGTGCCAAAATTATCAAAGTTGGTTGAACATTTGACGATGTTATGACCAAAAATTGCATAGTTTTTGGACACTATGTATAATGCCTAAGGCAACAGCATGAATGTAATTTGTTAAATACAAATAATAAATTAGCTAATAACAACATATCACTTGTCTTAGGTGTCACAAAAATTCATTTTTGGCTAATTTTTGGTATTTTTATTATTTCCACTTATAGTACGACAAATGCAGCTAAAATGACAGGAATGTAATGTGACTGCAGGTTACCCTTGAATCCAGGCAAACAAAATGCGACCGACCATCCCGGTACCATCTGTACACAGACACAATCAGTCAACAAGTTTTCACCAACGAACACTCAACAGTCATTGAATGCTATATCATATCTCTGCCTTTGGTGTCTCACAGCATTTGGTTCGCTGACAGGAACAACATCTATCTGGTTTGTAAAAAAAATTCTGCCACAAAACAACACAAGAGTTTACTTCTGTGAACCGATCTGTTCTGGAATCACCTAATCTCAAGTAATTCTGTAAAAGCTGGCTGAATAAATAAAGGTCAAGTTTGTGCATTATAAGGAGAAAACTAGTTTCTCATTCTTTAATTAATTATTTTGTTAGCTAACCAAAAGTTTTCTATAGGACAATGCTAATCACATAGTATGTCACCTAGCACATTGGCACAGACATGAATATTAATAAGCTGGGTTGACTAATTGGTCATGAACCAGAGATGGGCCCTAGGTCACATCATCATCTGTAAGTGGCAAAATGTAAACTGGGTCACAGACCTAGTTAGCTGATAAGTGATACAGTTGTAGCCAAGCTTAACATCCAGCAATCACTACGGCAGTGCAATGACCACTGACCCACCGGCCTAATGATAACCCTCTGACCTAGTTAGCTGACCTACCTTTGAGTATCCAGGTGATGGTGGCACTGAGCACTGTGGCTGATTCATCACCCACACCAAAGCCACGCAGCAGTGCCTGGGTGGCCAGACTGCCTGTTATACTGCTGCAGAATGCCTACAGGCGGACAGATGACAAGATGTCCTTACAGGTCTATCAAGTGTTGTGCTACATTAATTTTGTACTAATGCAAAATGCTAGCAGAATTTTTGTGACTATTACATTGTAGCTGTTTTCTGTGTCAGTGGGTTCATGACAATGTGAATCCAAGGGTGGGCAATATCTCAGATCACAGCATCGCAGGTCTAATTCAACATATCAGTGGGCTTATAATTATCGATGTGATTCACCTAGCTTGACCAGAATGTGAACAAGCACTTACAGATGTGCTTGACTTACTGTAAACACATGCCTAGGCCTCACAGGCCTAGGCCTCACAGGCCTGCCTTCCTACTGAACCATTATGGTACCACCACAAAGATAACTATAATCATACTGTCAATACAAAAAGTTGAATTACTCCAGAACTAATATCTGTACAATGACATACATGTATATTTAGAATAAGTACCTGAAGAGTGTCCCAGAGCTGGTACTGGAGATAGTCCTGACTAACACTGTCAGGATAGCCTTGAGGCAAAAATGCAGACTAGAATCACAAACAAACAAACAAACATGCATATGTGCATACATACAAACAGACAGACAGACAGATAAATAGATCAGAGCAGATTTGTTTGATCTGCAAAACAAAACGCAAATAAAATGCCCATATTTGATTTCTACTGAACTGTATTTCTGCACAAAATAAAACCAAAACAATAGTGCCTAACAAACTATGAACGACTAAGCCGTAACAATGCTCAACCATCAACACATGAAACAAAGTGACTTACTCTGAAAAACTGTGAGACCGAACGCCACTGTTTCACTGCTGCTGATGATAGCTGCACTTCACCATCAGCTGTGAGTATGTAATGGTTTTTCACCGAAGAGGATCCATAGTCTTCTGATGCAATCAACTGAGACATCTTGACAATAGTTAGACATTCATCTACATAACACAAAAGCTTTGGCATGGAACCAGAGGTTCAGGTATTCAATAAAATGGGCCCATGAGATCCTGTGAGCCCGAGTAGGGTGACAGCAGGAGTTTACCTGAGAACACAAAAAAACTCTTCGTGGCTGGGGTTTGTGGCCCACGCGAGAGCTTTCACTGCTCCCTAGACAAGAGGTCGTCTGCTGATGCTAGACAGGTCACCGCTGACGCCGTAGACTGTTTCCCAGTCCCCAAAGATAGTAAAGAATTGGAGCTTGCTACCCTCACAAATCTTCAAATATCGTCTTTCAAGTTTTGGGCATGTCAATTTGACACCTCTAACTTGCTACTGAACCAGGACTCTGCAGAGCCTTTACTTGCTCCACCAATGCACAAGAGCTACACAAAAGGAGAAGGGCATAATCTTCATCATCATCATGACACGGTATGACTGAAGTCTCAACGGACACCACCGACCCCACCGACCTACAGCAGTCCGATAACGGGCCGCCTTATTAATATCAAAAACGCCAATTATAACTAACGCAGCATTTACCCAGTAACATCAGCCACGTTCATTGCGGTTTTCCCACGATTGTTTACCTCTTTGTTTGTAAACAAAGCAAGTAAAAGGTTCTGCTAATTGTTGGAAACGACCCACCATGCAATGCACCAATCGTGTAGCTTCGGTCATTTCTGTAGTTTAGTTTGACGTCAAAGATGGAAGAAGTTTTGCTAAGATTTGCAACTAAAGTTTGTCGGAGAACTGCGGTTATCATTTATGATGTTCTTTGTAGTTTAGAGAGTTTGAAGCTTTTACCAAAATGCATTTTATTTTTTAGTAATATATGATGATGTAGTTGCGGTAACTCTCATAAAACTGTTTAATCAAAAATGGGCGTGATCTCGGAAGAAAACAGAGCCAGTATAGATCAATTCGCCCTTGACATTATAATCGCAAAAGTGTGTTTGCATAGTTTTTTGCTGCGACTTTTGTCAGACTTATTGTGACTAATGAAAATTGCAGTTTGTTGAGAGACATTTTATTATGGTTTTGTTTGTTTTCAAGACATAATTTTTTAGAAAAGATAAGGTACTTTTAGTTTGCTTAATTTCTCAGTTGTCGTAAGAGTTTCTTCAGAGGCGCGTTTCGCACTTTTTTCTCTGAGAATCTCTGAGAATCTCAGAAATTCTAACTTAGAATTCACGTTTCGCACTTCCTTTTCTCTGAGCTTCTCTGAGAAATCATGAGCAAGATTTTCCTTTGCTACGTTGTCCTAGCTCCGCCCACTTGCTTGTGAGTTATGTCATCCAAAATTCTATGTAAGAATTCTCGTAGAATTCTTACTTGTGCGTTTCACACTTTTCGTGAGAACTAGTGAGAAATACTGAGTCGTAAAAGTGAGATTCTCAGAGAAATAAAAAGTGCGAAATGCACCTCAGATCTATTCTGTGGTCAAGCTAGCCACACAGGGTAGGATCTACCACGACTGTCTTATCCACTTTTCTCAAGCAGTAGGTTGTGTGAGCATTGAGATGTAATGTGTTGTTAAC
>Ga0209671_1000131_pt1 | contig 36410 bp, 29 predicted proteins | sample WorMetHERISLAND2_2_FD_187401 | JGI IMG/M metagenome (GOLD analysis project Ga0209671, IMG submission 187401) | Marine gutless worms symbiont microbial communities from Max Planck institute for Marine Microbiology, Germany - Olavius geniculatus... | ecosystem: Host-associated > Annelida >...
CTAATCACCGGACCAAAACTACAATTTATGTGGGACGATGGCGGGCCACACGAAATCCCCTCGCGGGCCGCGGGTTAGACAGCACTGGCTCAATGGTCGTAGAAACTAGAAAGGGAGATGAGCACCCCGTCTATGCCCCTTGTGGGGTATGGCACCCTTTACCTTTACTTTACCCAATTGCTCACTTTTTGTTTGTGTTGATTTTGTTGTGATGACATTATGGCATTGGGGCAGGAACAGTTGTTTGCCCTCGACATTGAAGCCTCTCAGAAAATTTTCCTTCTGTTGTAAAATTTTTTTTCTAACAAACAAAACAGTGGAGTTAGAAGTATTCCATTTTATGGTAATTTAAGGGCAAAAATAAATTTCTTAGCACCCATGATCTTTTCTGTTGGAAATTTCCTGCTGTCTGTTAGAAAATTACAACTTCTTGCTTTGCTTGCCCAGTATCTTAAAAATTTTTTTTTTGCATTTTGATGCTGCTGGTTGATATGGGTGGGTTACTTTGCTAGTGAAATGAATGCACGCAAGAGTTTGGGAAGGGTTGAACGCAGTACGTGGTACGCGGTCATAATAACGTGCAGAGGGCGCCACTGATCCAATTGCCAGCATGCACACGTCGCAGAGACTACGGTATGAAATTCATGGCCAGCCTTAAGGCCTTATGCTGGGACCTTTAGGTGGCCGCCATTCACCAGATGTCATCATGAAGCTGAGCATATACTGACAAACTTGACAGAATCAGCGAGGAAAGAAGATCCGGCAACTTAAGCCCTGTTCTCTCAGGCTGCTCGTAGGGGCAGGTGGGGGAGGGGCACGTACCCAAGGCCCAAGGACTCAAACATCGTGGTCGGGGTCCACGACCGTGCAACAGGGAAGGCGCTAGAGGGGCTGACAGACAGACAGACTTTCCGTGCATTATAGTAAGATAGTGCACTGTTCTTAAGGTTAAAGTGCAGGTTAGGGTTGTGCAGCTCTAGACAGATGGGTGCATAATTATGATGCACTGGGACGACATGTTTGCTTGATGTTGATAAGACATTCGTGCAGGGTTTCCACAGCTCCTGGAAAGTCTTGGATTTTTTCTTGAAAATTTCAGGACTGGGAAAGTCCTGAAAATTAAAGCTTACGGTCCTGGAAAGTTTTGGCAAAAGTCCTTGAAAATTATACACTTTTTCACACACTGTCTTTATATCTAGACCATACGTAAATAGGTTCATCTGATTTCTGAAAACAGCTAATGTCAACATACATTTTGCTACTTTGCTGAAGTTTTTGCACTGGACTATACTCTGAGTAATGTGAGTAAATAATGTTTTTTTGTTATATTTCAACATTCGTGGGCTATGAAATGGTCTTGGAAAATTTTTCATGGGGGTCCTGAAAAGTCTTGGAAAAGTCCTGGATTTTTTTGTCACTAAAAGAATGGGGACCCTGTTTGTGATTGATCAGTGTAATGATGTGGAAGACTCTATGTTAGTCGTATGTTTTTTACCTGTACACAGATGGATCAGCAGGTGCTGAGTCGACATGTGCTTCCACTGCTTACCGCTCTGCAAGTCACCATTAATGACATCTGCTATTCCACACGTGATGGTTGCTAGAACACTTTCTAAGCATTCTGTTAGATGTTCTATTTTTATCATAGTTACGAAGCCGTCATCTTAGAGTTATGTTACATGTGACTTCAGTAATTGCATATTTCCAGAGTGCTTGCTGTTTTGTGTGTATTTCTGATGCTGTTGCATACCGAGTTATGTACTGATGGTAATTTCTGAAAATGTTCTTGCATTAAAATGGTTAAAGGCATCTCAGAGCTACAGAGCATCACCTGCTGTATGGGACCACACTGCATTACCTACCACCCAGCACAGGTGAATGCACTCCAACTTAACCCCAGCCAGACAGGGATGGAAGGCTGAGTTCACTTAGGTGGTTGGTTATATACACTGTGTTTCATAAAAAACCGGACCCCTAAGGCATAAGTTTATGGAAATAAGTTTGCCTAAAATGATTTTTCACACAGTGCGCTGCCATTCAGTTGCAGATTCATTGGGCTTGAAAAGTTTGGTATGCGCCGAGTACCAGCTGCACGGTTTCCATGGCAACAAGAGCAGCAACTTGTTAAGGTCTGGGCTTACTTGGAACAGACGATTGTGGACGAGGCCTTTGACCAGTGGAGGAAACGACTCAAAGCCTGCGTCAAGGCCAAAGGACAACATTTTGAACATTTACTATAACTTTAGTTGTACGTGTAGATTGCTTGTACCAACGTTTTTTCGATATTAAAGCTTGAAGAAGTTTCAGGGGGTCCGCGTCCGGTTTTTTTGTGAAACACAGTGTAGTGAGATGATTCACCTGTCTGAAGACGGTCACCCACTCAACTACTAACTAGTTGATAGTGACTAGCCAGGAAGTTGAACCCGTGAGCCCATTATTGTAAGTCTGATGCCTGCCATTAACATGCTGTGTGTATAGCTGCAAGCTGGCTAGTGTGTGTTTCAGCGTCTTGTGTTGCGTGTGGAAAACTGACAGCCGCTTTCCCAGCGGAGTCGCAGTGAGTGTCACTGCATGTGTGCATGATAATTTCAATTTGTAAACTATCATAATATCGATCTCCGATGAATTTTTGCTGAATTTTTCACAACATTTTCTAGTGAAGTTGTATTTTTTAACAGTTGAAATTCCCAGTATACTGCTGCAATGTTCAGTTCAAGTTTGCTTTTAGACCAAGTCTTGAGTGTAAGAAGTTGAAATTCATTCTCATTTTTTGTCAAAGACCAAACTGAAACTTTTCTATCAGACAGTCTTAGTGAAAGTTGACTTCACTCGTTAGTGCTGCACCGTCATCACAATGTAACCTATAACTAAAATCTGAATACAGTTTAACTCGTTTGTCATAATTATTTTTGTTGTTTCTGTTGAACAGAATACATGTGTCATTAGCCATTTATTACACTAGAAATAAATGCTATGCTGATATGTAGGTCACTGATGACATCTGTGTATGAGAGTTTATTCACTCGTCTACAAGACAACGTCCCTACTGTACGTGAAGCTGCCGCTATAGCTCTTGGCTGCGTTGTTTCAACTCATGGTAACTATACTATTAATGCTTCTTTTTATGATAAACTTTACAACAGTTTTTGTTTAGACTCACTTTTGAGAAGCTTTCTTCTATTAAAGAAGGTTTATCATCAGAATGTGTGGAATGGAGAGTCAGCTGACTTCTGAATAGATAAAAGCCATCTGAAAATTATTACTGTATTGACATGTCATTGTTTGGAAATTTTTTTGCAAAATGCCATATATACTGGATTACTGGTGCATAATTCACCCCGTTTAAAAAATCTGTCGTGTAATATTGTGATTGCTGTTTAGGCTCTGAGGCACTTGGGCTGGTGCTAGCACATGTTAAACAAGGACTGGAGGCTGTCGGTAAAGAATCATCGGATGATGCGTCACAAGCCAGTAGTAACAGCAGCAGTCAACAGTCTGCTAGCCCTCAGGTATGTTGTTATCAGTGCTGTATTTTTAGCTGACTGTACTTAAATAACGGTCGAGCTAGTGGCACAGTTGTTTTCTGTCAGGTTGTCTGTCCGTCTGTCTGTAACGGATGTACCCTGGCCAGCGGGTAGTTCGTTGGGTAAACTTTTTACACGGATAATTAACCATGTGTGTTAAACTCGGGTGTGCAAAATTTCAGCCATCTAGTGCAAGGGCAACATTTTTAAATTGGGGTTGAATGGAGGGGGTAGGAAATTCAATGGAGAACTGGCCATATCTCAGAAATGGTGAGAGATATGGTTAAGGTTACTATTAATCACTAATAGGAAATGGCATATGCTGTCTTAGACCAGATGGAAATTATCGACCTTATTGACCTTGGATGATCTTGAAGGTCACTGACAACCAGTACAGTCGGCTATTCTAGCGACAGCTGGGCTTCTTGTTAATGTAGTGATTACTTTGTAGTTTGCAATGCCTTGCTTTGTCATTTGTGGCTAGTAGTTCACTGTGCTTAAACATTTGCCACCAAAGGTATCAAAAATGCCACGGTATGCTATTAGCAAGAACTTTTTGTGAACTTCAGTCAGCGGCATTGCAGCACTACAAGTACAGTTATTCTATATTTGTCCCAGTGTACAATCCGTGGTATTTGCTTATATTTTACATTATATATTATTTCATGTTGTATTGTTCTAGGATACAGTCGTTGGTGCCAGCAGTAGAGTAGAGTTGGCAATGGTGAATGGCGCTGTGCTGCCACTGCAGAGGCCTGCAGAGCCTTGGGAACTGGCGGATGGGTATGTTTAGATTATTGTTTCTAATGCACACCGTCTCGGTGCAGTATTTTTTGTCTTTGCCATCAGCTGGCAAAGCCCTCCATCTCTGCTATGGTTTGGTGTAGCAGTATAGCATGTTGAATCGGTGACCACGAGGTTGCAGGTTCGACTCCAGGCTGGTGCACTGCCAGGTAACAACCTTGGGCAAGCTGTTCGCACACTTGTGCCTCTGTTTACCAAGCAGTACAAATCGGCACCAGTCAAAGGGTGATGATGCTCTGCGGCTGGGAAGGTAACCATAGTTTGGCATCGCACTGGCCATGCGTCATGGACTCGGTGGTTTATCCACTTACCGGCTCAACAGCCATAGAAAGGTAGATGAACACGCCGCTGATCACTTCTTTTGTGTATGGCACCCCTTTAATTACCTCCATCTGTAGGCACAATGAGTATGGGTGAAAGCTTGCTGAGCATAAACAACCACACCATGCGATGCACTAGTCCCGTATCCATTGTCTGGTAGTGTAAGCAGGTATCTGGCTGGGGGGCTAAAGAAATGTAGGTGATTGCCACTTTATGGTCTTTGTGGCTAGATAAAAACTTTATAATTACATTAGTCATTTCATATTAGCTTAAAATGTCTTACTTCATTTGTGAGAGCATGAGCTTTCCCACAGCGTTGGTGCTTTTAGTGAGATATTTTACTACTCTGTTTATAGACCTCTGTGATGTTGTTTAGTAGTGTCGTGGGTTGCGAAGTTAGAGTGGGGACAAAAAGTTACAGTTTTTTGATAGACAACTGCAAACTCTTACTAGAGGATGCTCGAAATTTCAATTTTGCCTCTTTGTTTCTACAAAATGGGAGAGATTTCAGCCCCAAGTTCTGTATTTTTGGAACGAAATTTTCTGACAGTAATAACATTTTCTAACAGGCTAAAATTTATGTGGAGGCAATTGCGCCACGCTGCCATGGTTGATGTTCACAGTATGTGTGGTGTGTCAGTTGCCTGTGCTTGATGTGTGAAATGTCTCGTGCTCCATCCTGTACTGCCGGCGTTGCCAAGTTGCTGCCGTGTCTTGCTGCAGCAGCCGGTCACAAGAACTATTCTCACCACACCTTCTTCCTCCAGTCTGTCTGCAAACAGGTTACTGTCATTCAGCTCTTCACTTTTCATTTATTTTTACTGTCCATATTCATGACAACAGTACTGTTGTTTTCATCATTGTGGCAAAGTTTGTTTTTGTTTGTTTTTTGTTTTTTCTCTGTTACCATGATAACTCATGAACCACTAAACTTAACTTAATGGAATTTTGTGTGTACATGTACCTTGACAATCGCAAAAATCCTATTGAATTCCAAGGTCATATGTTAAAGGTCAAGGTCACGGGACCAAATATTTTAACACATTGCCATTTGAGAAAGGACCATGCTGCAAATAGCTGCTGGAGGGCCGATAGCTATTGGCCAAGACTGACATGATTGCTATAAGTATAAGTATCGCAGCGTGCCACAATGGCTACATTGGACAGACTTAGTATTGCATACGGCTTGACTGTCTAGTTTTTTTCTAATTCTGTATTTCTTAACAGTATTATTTTTTGTGCTGTTGATTCATTGCAGTATCAGTTATTACTACTATCGTTGTTATTGTTAAGACAACAGTCTAGCATGGCATAAGGTGAAAGCCTCAGTGATGTGCTACAAAATGCATTTTATAATAATAATAATAATAAGAGAACATTTATATAGCGCACTGTCATTTCAAAGAAATCTCTAGTGCGCTTGGCGGTCGAGTATGAATACTGCAAGATTCATAGTGTCCGCTAAAAATGAAACGAAACTGCGACAGGTCCAGTAATGTCAGTACTTGTGCAAACTGTTCAAACATCAGATTGTAAATCCGTTAACTGTTTGTTGATGACGTTGTCGATTGGCTTCCACGATCCATCGCTTATATAATGCGTTGCTGATAACCAAATGATCTATTTAGAGACACTTAAAACTTAAAATAGTGATACCTTTAGTCACAGTTAGCCCTGCTTGTTATGATAATCTACATAATGTCTGCTACTTAGTAACACTAAAAGTTGTTGTACATTGTACATGTTTGCTTCTTAATAATGTAATAAAAGGAATTTTTGGCTGCATTGGAGTATGTTGATTCTCAGTTGAAATGTAGCTTGTAGTTACTTAACACTTATTCCTTTAACTGAAGCCTTTACTGGACAATTAAAAACTCACTTATTTAATCTGCCTTAGCTTAACACCACGGACCACCTCTGTATTTATTTATTTATTTATTTAATATGTAATAAACATTCACGACAAATGTTTGAGAACAGTGACATAGAAAAACAGTGCAAAAAACTACAAACATTACTAAGGGAACAAAAGAAACACAAAAGTACATGATAAACTGACCACAAGTGAACAAACTAATAACAGTTACTAAATAAAATTCTATTGATAAATGTTCGTTTGTGCAATTCTGATGTTACATGGTCTATTAATAAACCATGACCTATCTTTTAATCTGTAATTTATTAGACTTGGCAACTGGTAGTAGATGATGTAGACAGTGATTATCATAAGTTGCTTTATAAAAAAGCTGGTCATCATAGCTTGCCAATAGCTCTTCTACAGTTATGATAGACTTAACATATCCATACTTGAAGGCACACTTAAACAAACCATTTATCTGGGCAGTTTGTGCTTTAACCAGGAAACAATACCAGGATGAGATAGCGTAAGTAATTTTGCTAACTATCATAGCATAAAACACATTATGTAACATCTCTAAGCTAAGACCTTGGCGTTTAAGGACCTTCAAGATATGTAGCCTTTGACTAGAGACTGTCATTATACGATTAAAGTGTATATCACAACTAAAGTTACTTTATATATATATATATACCAAGTAATTTTGCTGATGTGACTCGCTCGATGTTTAATAAGACAGGAGGATTAGAGTGGCAAGGCCTGGCTCTAGGACTCCTTATGAAATTGTACGCGAAGTACAAATTAAGAGAAAAATGATATGTGCTGATGATAATATTATTATTATATTATTTATCAGTGATATGTGCTGTTTGTTGCAGCTTCCTGTTCTTTTTAGAGGTCTTGGCAAAAGAGTTCTGAAGATGTATTTAGACATCTTTTTTGATGTCGTATTTTATGCTGCGGTAAGATTTATTTTCTTCACAGGGCCTCTGATTTTTTTTCAGCATTATCCACATTCTGCTGCACATTTTGTCAAATTCTACGAATTCTGTCATGCTGTTATCATCAAATGCACTGAGTGTCATGGCTATCGTATCAAATAACATTGTGTTAATTGCATTGTGTTTATTGTAAACTACATTGTAATGTGTGATAATGTTAATAATTGAAGTGGTGTTGCAGTAGCATGCTGTACTCACAGATCTATTGCATAATGGATTCTCTGGCTGTTAGTTTGCTGTTACCATTAGATTAGGTTGTCATGATTTAATAGCTGCACTCGTGAAATGTTCTGTCTTTTACTGATGTTGTGTCAGCTGGATTCTTTTTGACGCTGAGGAGTGAGCATTTATTATCATTATTAATAATATAATCAATTTGGTGCAAATCTACTGTAGCGTATACCAGTAAGGAAAATTTAAGTAAGGAAAATTTGAAAATAATTTACAACAAAAACTTCGGAGCTTAGTTTTTATTGTGCCAGCCCGAGGCTAGCTTGATGGAATTGTTTCGGTGCAGTCTGTAGAAGAGTTGCCGGTGAGCGAAGCAGCACGTGAATGTATACAGTTACTCAGTGCTGATCTTGGACCTAACATATTTCGCGCTCGAGTTGAAGCTTACAATCCCCGGTGAGTTAGTCTGATCATTTATACACTATGTACAAAAAAATACTGTACATGAAGCCCAAATTGATAGCTTTGTCAGTTGTCAACCCGAGTGTCGATACTGCTCCCCTTTTATATACGAGGAGCGTTCAATAAATTCCAGGACTGTTCTTCTCAGTAAGCACACAGTGACAGTTGAAGACCAAAACTATTATGAAGTTGTACAGCCACTATTGTACATCACTTACTGTGGTTTCATTTCTGAAGTCACGTTGTGATGTCATTTTTATTAAGATATAAATGATGGGCGTTGACGATTGGCATTTGCAGAGAATAATCATAAAGTTTTCTAGTTGCAGAAGGCGTAGAAAGTGCTTAAATTTATTGTAGATTATCTGTAGCAATCAGCAGTGACACTTTATCACGTTTGAAACTATTTGAATAGTTCGCCCGCTTTTGCACCTGTCGTCTGTCAGTTAGTGATGATGTCAGTGTTGGAGCACTGCATACGGCAAAAACAGTCAGCTGCAGACAAAGCATTATTTGGTTTACTTGGAGAGTTGTTCTCGCAGACTTTTTGCTTGAAGAACATACCGTGAATGAACAATATTACCAGGCATTATAGTCCAATTGATTACGACCAGCAATTCGCAGCAATTGACCCGGTTTGCTGCAGGAAGGTGTCATTCTTTAAAATGGCAGTGCCCCACCATGCAATAGGCCCATTAGACCATTAAGAAAATTGAAGAGATGGGCTGGAAACTGTTACAGCATTTGCCATACAGCCCAAGTAATTTTCATTTGTTTGGACCACAGAGCGAATAACTTGGAGACATTAAGTTCAAGAACGATGAAGATGTTCTACAGCATTATGTCCAGAAATTTCTACAAGCACCAACAAATACTTAATGGTATGGGTTCCAGCCGACTTGTAGAACAATGGGAACACTGCAGTGATCTGCAGGGAGAATGTGTTGAAAAGTAACATAACTGTCAGAAATGTGCGATTTACTGTCGTTGTATTAAGGATGTAGTCCTGGAACTTATTGAACGCCCCTCGTAGATGTGTTCATCCTGATGTATTTAGACATTTTTTTGAATAATCATCAGTTCATCATACTGATATTTTTATTACTCAGTTCTCAATGGATTCTCGTAATTTTTTCACCACTGCTGCGACTACCGGTACTTTGACTATTGTTAGTTAGGCATCTGCTAGTGGTGGTAAAATGCAGTTTTTAATGACAGACATGCAGTTCCTTAGCACATGCTTCATTATTAGCATCAGTCCTATCGCTGTGTAGAGTAGGTTGAGTCGATGAATGTAAGATAACTTTAACTAAGTAGCCAAATGTTTAATAAATAAATTAGTTGAATTTGCAGTTAAATTTATTTAACAGAACACTTAGCCACTTGTGATGAGGTGTGCTAATATGTCCATTATCTCATCTGCTGTTATGGATGGATTATTATTTGATTATTGATATCGATGGAATGGACTTAGGCTGAATTCTTAAAGGCAAAGTATATTGCGTTAATATGTTTTGCATTGTAGGTGTTTGCAGTATTTGCACAGTTGATTTGAGCTAACGCGTTTGCCTGCAAGTGACACAAATCAAATGATTATGATGGCAACTGTATATTATATGACAGTGCTGACTGATGCTTCTTGATGTCTGCTAGTATTCGGCCATCCTGTTTAGCCACATTACGGAGTTTGCCTCCCGGTCCATCTGTCCCGTAGCGTACAGGCTTCAATTGGTGAGAAAATTTTTCAAGGTAGTACTAGGAGTAACTGGTGTGCCATTTTTTAGTTCAAAAGGTCATTGATGAAGGTCCCCAGATGTCAGAACCCCTCAAGAAAATTATGCACGTCGACACGGGTTGTGTAAACAGGCCTTGACCTAATTTATTCTGAATGCAGACGACGCCTATATCCAATGTAAACGTGGACTTTCAGTTGAAATTTAAAATAAGTAATTGCTCCCTAGGTGCATAGGCGGATGGCCGCATCTTATGTCAGCAGCGGAGCAACGTTTTTGCCTGTTTCGAAAGTTTGTACGAGTTGTTGTCTAATCTAATGTAATCTAAAAACAGTTTGATGTAGCATTGGCAATATTGTCACATTGAGATTGTGAATCAGTAGCGCTGTGATGGCGCCGACCTGTTCTAAATGCGGTAGGGTGAAGTGAACAACTCAGTTCTGACAGTGAGACCTGTTTGCTTGATGTGTGATATCTGAATGATATTATTATCATATTGTAAAAATTAGTAATAATGGCAATAGCAGTGGCATAGACAAGGGGGAGCGCAGGCGGTCCATCCCCTCCCCGCCAATTTCAAATTTTGGTTAAAAATAGATATTTCAGACTCTAGAAAATAATTAAAATTGTTACCACTAGATCTCGTATTTTTAGGGTTAGAATTACACAAAATTTGATTTTGGCTAGGGCTCCGCCCCTGACCTTGTTGTGGGAGCTCACAGCGTTCCTCCAGAATCCCTAGCTGGAATTTAGAGAAAGGGGAAGAAAGGGAAAGGAGTGGAAGGAAAGGGAAGGGGAGGAGAATGGAGAGAAGGGGAAGAAGCTAAAAGGCGACCCCTCCTTCCCCCAGTTCACATTTCTGGCTACGCCACTGGGCAGCAATAATAATAATAATGAGTATTTGTTTCCACGGTGGCTAATGCTATATGTGTTTTTTGCAGTGCACTGAGTCCGTTGTAGGCTGCTGCTATACTGTACTCGCTGTTCAGACCTACAGTGAATTTGAATTTTCGGACATTCATAATACATTGACCTTGTAATTTTGACCTTTGACTTGTAAGTGCGCAAGTTTATGGCATATAATATTTTATGGATAAAATTATGCATCGTGGTTGCTTATTATTTGTGTGTGTTACGTGTACGAGGGGCATTCAGAAGCTTCGCAACTCAATATATTAATATGAATTTTTCTCACGTTTTGTACCAAGTGGGCCGAAGAAGTGACGCCTTTACAACTACGTCAATATAATGCCATATAAATTGCAAAACACGAGCTATGTGTACTGTTTTAACAAGTTTAGTATTTTGTATTCGCAGTTTAAATAAGCAATGTTTATTTATTACTACCCACGGAAGCGACTGCAGTAGGCTTATTGTTTTCAGCATGGTCGCTTAGTTTTTTGTTTGTTTTTTTTCTCGTCAACACGATAAGTCATGAATTGCTGCCTCCTGGCCAATACAATAATTTCTTGCGCCTTGCTCACTCAAAAATTTTATCAGCAATGTGGGTTTTTGCAGGTAGCCTACATGGTTTATAATGCCCCCTAACGATAGCCATAATTTGATTGATGTACGCAACGTGCGTAAAGTAAACTAACCTAATTGCAAATTCACTTTTCAGAAGACCGCAATAGACAAGAATAACGATAGACTCATCAGACATAAATAAGTCCTCAATCAAACATTATCTACCAATTTATAAAGACTAGACAACTGATGTTGCGTTGCTATGATTTGCAGTGCAGTAGTTTGCGTTCAGTTGGGGCATTAGTACGGTAGTAGGCTAAGGTATACCGCTTTGTATTGGAGAACTAAAGTTTTGCACGGCGCAGCTGCACGAAATTAAACGTCTCGACGAGACGAAATGGTTCGACGCCCGAGAGAAATCACGATCGGGAGGCCGCGACGAGACGCTAGTAGTTTTGGTAGACTATATAGGCCTATACGTAGTCTTGAGATTGTCTGAAATATATGATTCATTGATCCAGACCAATATGGGCGGGCCTGTCTTTAAACTAAAAAATAATATACCGGCCCAGTGCTGACATTATGCGGCTGTCCGTTAAACACATTAGCTCCATCTGCAAATCTGCTTATTATCACATTCGGTCACTCCGCCATATTCGTTCGGCCATCACTGGTGGCCAAATCAGTCGCTTTTTCTCTGGTCTGCTCTCGCTTAGACTATACGCTAATTCTCTTCTTTTCGGCACCACTCAGAAAAATATCAACCGTCTTCAGCGCGTCCAAAATACACTTGCCAGATCTGTTGCCAGTCACGCTCTCCCTCGTGGTACTCGCTCATTTGATATTCTCCAGGATCTGCATTGGCTCCCAATTGATCAACGTATTGAATTCAAACTTGCCACATTGACGTACAACATTCTCAACTCCTCTCGGCCTGCTTATCTACATGTATGTTCTCTGCTTAATTATCACACTTTCACAAGCGTTTTGCCAACACAATCTTCTGTCGGTTCCGCGTGTCCGCACAACCTTTGCCTTCCGCGGTTTTAGCATTGCAGCCCCTACAGTCTGGAACTCACTACCTTCTAGCATCCGTAGCTCTACCTCTGCAAACACTTTCCGTCGCCTCCTTAAAACTTACTGCTTCCAACAGGCCTACTGCTCCTCCTAGCGGCTCAGCTAAGTGCCTCAGATTCGGCCACTGGCTGACATTGTGCACTTTAAATATGCACGTACTTAGTTACTTACGTGAAGCAGTGGACATTCGGGCCAAGGCAAAGGGATAGGCACGACCCGTAATGCGACTTGCTTATTAGGGCGGCCGCACAGTAAGATAAAGTACTACGAATTGGTAATGGTTTTGGTGAGAAGGGTTACGTATAGGCTCTAAAGTAAAATAGAAGAAAACGTTTGCGAACCATGTTTGCGTTTTACAGGTATTAAACCACGACGTTGATTAATGCTAAGCGTATATGCCTACAGCTGACATACGGCGGAGATTAGAGACCGTAGCTGCACAGCTGTCGACTTTTTAAATGTCCTGTGTACCGTACAGTAGGTCACAGACAGACGTAGGCCTATACGTGATATAGCGACGGCTTATAGCCTAGTGCGTAGGGTAACGCTTGACTGATCTCGCACCTGTCGTGTGTCGGTCGCTTTTTGTCGAGTGGTCGCGTGCCAGACCTGCCCACACTATAAGCCGTGTACTCACTGAATGGGGTAAAGCAATCGGCAGGCGACAGTTGGTAGATTGGTTTTGTGACGACGGACAAAGACAGCGCCTAAACAAGGCAGATGGGCTGCACCTGCATGCTGTACCCGGCCCGTACATCCAGTGAACACTGTCATCGCCACTTCTTTATGTCCTTTACAACAGGTAATTTTCATCTGTCACCGATAACCATTAAACCACCCTAGCTACACGTGTACACATCATACCGCTCAGCCGTCACGGTGAACATTTAATTTACTTACTTTCTTACTTTTGCGGTTGGTTGCGTTTTGAACTTACACGATTGTATTATCGGATTGCACAGAACTTATTTCATTGCACAAAATGGCCTTAATTAACTGACAGACCTAATTATGGTGATGAGGAATACTGTGCAAGCGTCAGTGAATACTAAGATTATGTGTCTGTAAATAACAGATTAGGTCTATGTGAATATGCGTTGCTAGCCTATTAGGACCATAAATGTAAAAAAACGTTCCAGGAAAAATAAAAAAAACGTTTAAAAACGTTGAATAAAAAACGTGGCCATAATGTGCTCAACTTCTTGCTTAATGCATGCTGTAAGTGCAGCATACCTGGAATTATAGTTTAGATAGAGAGAACTTCATTTAATTTCAATTCAGCTGTGTGGTCATTAAACTAACTGAATATACTAGTTACAAACATTTTATTCAGTATATTTGGACTAACTAAGTAAACTACATCACTACGACTTATTAATTCGTTTCTGTGGTCCCAAATGTGCTTCACGAAGCTTTTGATGGGATTTTCAATGCACGTTTAACAAAAATTCAAAAAAAGTTTAGCAAAATTTTAAAAAAAACGTTAAAATGTAAAAAAACGTGGCAAGAATAAAAAAAGTAAAAACCGTTTTTCACATGTATGATTAAGACTGAATTCTAGTCGCGCTAAATTATTAAGACATGTGTGCGCAAAATAAAGCAGTAATGGAGTCTATGCACATCGCATTATCGATAGCCGACGCAGTAAAGACCGGTTTAAACGTGTTCAGATCTCGTTATTTTGCACAAGAAGACAAGTTAGCACCCAAGTCAGATAAAGTTTTCCAATAACCTCGGTAGGCCTATGACTGATGTGTAGGTCTGTGACTGTCATGTTCCCAGAGAAATAAGAATGCTATAGATAGACTAGACAAGAAGCCCGGCTGTCGTTAAGGTGAGCCGATCGTAACGCCTAGGCCTATCCGAAGGCCAGCGTTCGTCTTCCGGTCGCGGAAAGAAAGCGATTTTCCAGAGTGACCACAAAGTCTCACACACGCTATGGTGACGCTGCTATATCGAACGCTACACAAGGGCGCCGGAGCCACGGGGGCAACTGTCCCCACCCCTCTTGCCCTTATGAATGGGGGCAGCGCGGGGCAGATCTCCTCAAGTACGAGGCTGCGCCTCTGCCCTCTGTGGTCTCCAGCACCACTGACGCTACAATCAACGCTAAGAGGATAGAATTGGCCTACGGTAATTCAGCGCACGTGGGCTGCAGGCGGCAACTTTCCATTTAAAACTGCGGCCAAACCGCTGCACATAGAGACATGGTTAGGCCTCCTATTGATGACAGACTATCGGAACTCGTCATCTACCTATCCACGTTCAACGGTACCATCGCCGACCTCCTACGACTTTCAGTTTAGCCACAATACACGCGTCACTCACAGACGAAAGCAACGACACATCCTACCAAAGGTTCCACCTGAGGCTGACGGTCAGCCAAAAATGTACCAGTTTTTAGTTACTGTGTGGCTGCCGTTAGAGTGACAGACCTGTAGCCTACCGTAGGTGGGCTCGCTCTCTCCGACACACGACAGTGGGTGAGATGAGGGTGCGGGAAGTGCTGTATGTAGGTGAGTTAGTGCAAGCACATGTAGGTTGCAGCACTCTGTGTAGGGCGCAGCGGACACACAAAGCGCCGCCGACGTACGCTGCAGCCGGTGACGGGTAGTGATGGGTCCATTCCGAAATAATGCGATTTCGATGCGATATCGATATTTTAGCATTCGTTTTATTTGAATCAAGCAATTTAATCCATGTAAACAGAGACAGATAAAACGCACAAACACATACACAAAAATGGACACAAAACACACAAAAAATTACTAATGATATAAACTAATTCGCAAAACTTTAGAGATACAGTTCGGGAGCAAACTTGTAAACCTTGCGGTGTCTAACTGACGATGATGTGGCAAGTTGTTATTTGCAAGTTTGCCTGTTCATTATAACGCAGGTTGTTTGCTTATTTTGTGGTATATAGGGCCAACCGTTGGAAACCGACATACCTCCCGTCGCTACGTTCTTGGTATCGCGATATATCGAAAATGTCGGTATTTCGTGCGACAATACGGTATCGATATATTGACCCATCTCTACTGAGTGAGCGCTGCTGATGTGACTCACGGGCATATAAAGGCCCTGCGTCGTGGCTCGGTCCAGTCAGTCAGCTACTGTGCTGCGCTCTGGTGATTGCAGAGTGCTGTGACCGAGATTCAGTGATTGCGCCGCACACCCACGTAAGTTAGTCACTTTAGAACGACACAGATCGCCGTGAAATATCCGAATTGGATTTCTTATCACTTTTCGGCTGTGTCAAACGTGTTAACAATAATTGGCGCGGCGCTTAACTTACAGCTCAGTGGACGACTGACAACGTCGGGCGTTGAAGCTGAACTGAAAGGGAAGTTGCTCAGTTGAGGGCTGGGACTGGGAGACGTTGATGATGATGTGCACCGTGGAGCAGTCGCTGGTGTGTCTGGAGGACTCTGAGGTGGTCTCTGAGTGCACGCACTGGCCGGCTGATGACGTATTGCATGACGTCACTGATGACGCGGGTAGGGGTGCGTGTCGACGAGCTATGCAGTGTCGCACTCTGCTGGACGATGACCGCGTCCTGGCGAACCTGCTAGAGACTGAACACAACTGTCGTCCGTCGGACGACTGCTTCTGCACACGGCAGACAGAGGTCTTGCCGTACATGAGAGACACTGTCGTCACGTGGATGCTTGAGGTGCGTTTCACGACAATAACATAACTTCGATTGATCGGTGTGACCTGTGGCGTAAAAATTGTGGGGCGGTAGTGGCGACGAAGATAGAGCCAGTCGCCTGGATGGAGCAAACGTTTTAGCCACACCCTTGTTCTTATAAACAACTTTTTGACGCTAAATATGGAGCAGCTCTTGGTAATTCCAAGTCACAGTTCTTCCACTTTGGGTGGGGAAACGAGGGACAAAGATAATACTATGGTATAGTATTCATTGTACCGTGCCGGCCCTACCGGATACGTAAAGTATATAGATAAAAACTGGACAAAGAAATAAACAGCGTGTGTCTTAACTTCAATATTACATAATTTGTAGTTTGAATCAGATAGAACAATATAAGTGTAAATGATGTTTGAATTGATAACTTAGAAAGTACACCTGAAATGTAGTCTACACCTGCACATTTCGCATGTCGCGAGGCGTGACGTACAGATAATAAGCTTACATTGACGTTAGACCTGATATACGTAGACCGAGAGCAAGCCTCACTCTGCAGCAGTTGTAGACTGCTTGTGACGTGTTGCACAGGTTATGGAGGAGCAGAAATGCGAAGAGGACGTGTTCTGTCTGGCCGTTAACTATCTGGACCGCGTCTTGTCACTGCTGCCGCTACGCAAGACGCAACTCCAGCTGACTGCCAGCGTCGGCATGTTCCTCGCCTCCAAGTTCAGCGACACCGTCGCTCTGGCCGCCGAACTTTTAGTCATGTACACCGATTACTCCATCACTGTCAACCAGTTGCTCGTGAGTATCTCTTCGCATAGCTGTAGCCTACTCCTATGTTGTAGGCCTGTATTAGCCACTGGCTTATATGACACAAAACTAAGCTATTGCACGCGAGATCTCATAATTAATGTTGCATGATGGTTTCTTAACTCGAGAACCGAATACAGTAATCATTGAAATTTAGTAGAGCAGTATTTTGTGCAAAGAAAAAGTGACAACTGATGGAGTCAGAAGGTTAAAAGGTCAAGTTCACAAAGTTAAAAGTTCAGTTTAAAGTACTGTAGGCTACAGTTTTTAATCGTCCGGCGGTTATGGAGGAGAACCGTAAAAGTAAAGAAAAAAAGTGAAGTTCTTTTCGAGCCCGGGATCTGCATTTCGTTAGCCTTTACCATGCAGCCATCATACGAGACCATCGATACAGTGCTAATACTTCGCGCGGTGTGCCTGTTCACGCCTTTTCGCTGGTTGCCTACTCATTGCGTCTACCCACGGAGGGATGGCCAGGCTGATTTGACCGTGGCGCGTGTACCGTAACTGCAGTGCGGTCAGATTATGTCTGGTGCGTTTAGAATAGCAGTGTCGCGTATTTAAGTTCTCCAACTGTAGAACATACATTTCCATATTTTGTAACGTATTTTCGATTATTTCTGTCTTATTCATAAGCCTGCTGTATTTTACAAGGTAAGTGTCGTTGTCTGTTACAGGAATGGGAGTTGTTAATCGTACAGTTGTTGAACTGGGACCTGTCCGCTGTGACTCCAGTCGACTTTGTTGATCAGCTCATCTGTCGTCTGTCGGACGTGTTGGTTGACGCCGGTGAACGCGCTGCAGTCAAGCGTCATGCTGTCACCTTTATCACCATGTGCACCGCAGGTACAGTAGATCTGTTGTAGCGGTCTAATGTAATGTAAATGTGTCAGTTTTAGAGCGTCGTAAACGGCTTGATATAGATACTGCACGGCCGCTTTAGAGTTCGGTGTCAGTAACAACTTTCTGCGCCGAATAATTACCATATCCGTCTCTTTCCTGTCCAATTTTTGTCTGATGAGAGAGGATGTTATCGGCAAACGGTTGAAAGTTAATCACGTGCTAAACTTTGTGGGTTTTTTCTGCAGCACCCTACCTATAGGCCTAGGCAGTACAAGCCATAGTGCAAGCTGCAGTGTATCTGAACGAGGCGGCGGGGGGGGGGGCTTTGCACTGCAATGCTGCGGGTGCTGCGCAGTGATGATGATGAGGATGATAGTGACACACTGGACTGTCTGTATCTCAATGCATTACTAGTGCAGTGGCTGAGTGGCCTGCATGCTGACTGGGATTAGTGTCCAGTGACAGTTGTTGAACGTGACTGAGTGACGCGCTGACGTTAGCTGTACCTGGTCACTGGTCACTTAGTGCATCAGGCGGTGATGCGCGGACGTAAACCCCCCCGCGGGCCCCGCACGTAACCCTTTAGTTCAAAACCCGCCCGTACCAACAAGGTAGAACAAAGCTCCCTGCAACTTTGTCTCCACCCAAACCAGTAACCATATATGTACCACACCACCATTTAGGGCTGAAACACATATTTTGAAAAAAGTTAGGGGAAAATTAAAATTTTGACCACCCATAACTACCTCTGTCGGAAGTTTGCGGCTGCCTATTGGAATTCTGTCGGAAGTTTGGAGTGTCTCTCGGAAAATTGCAACTACCTGCCCGCCTACTTTTAAACCCACAAAGCCGTGACTACTGAGTTAATATATTGATCTTTATTCAGAGGGTTTTTACATTGGGGCTATGTCCGGAAGGGTCAGTCGGTCGGTTCGTGTCCGGCTGTTGTTTAGCTAGTGGACTCGGGGCAGAACTGACCACTGACCAGCGACCGCTGCTGACCAGGTCTATTCAGTGGAGCGATGCTGAGGTGAGGCTGGTGGGACGCGAGACGGGACTTTAGCAACTGACCACCGGAACTATTAATCACTGTCAGTCACTCCGTGTAGGCGCCTCGGTCGCTGCATTGAGATAACATCTGCGCCGCGCTGGCACACCATGGCGGCTGGCAGCAGACAAAGAAAGCTCGGAGACCCGCCTCATCTCACAGAGCGACAGATGCCTGGCCGGCCGGGTCTAACTTCAGTTACTTCACGGCAGCGGCGGGCCGCCTGCATGGCTTGCCTGTTGCTAGGTGTTACTACCGTGTCTCAGCAGCCGCCGGTTTATTGACCAGCACCATTAACATACAACCCAATGCCGCCCCGCCATATATCAAACTGTATTGCGCTCGCGTCCAGCAGCAGCAGCTGGCAGCTGCGGGTGCACCCGTGACAAAGAAACCGAACTGAACTAATGTGAACAAAGCGTATTTTCACTCCGTTTCTTCTACTTTTTCGCCAGACACAGGAGGCACAGGAAATTATTGAGACCTAACGCTTATATCTCCATCCAACACAGCGCACGTACTTCTTTGACGCAACTAACGCAACACATCGCAGCTCACGATGCAAGCTATCTGTCCGCCAAAACTCAAGGATAGAAGCGTTGCGCTGGATGGACATTGAAGGTGCACTGGCGTATTTAGGATTTGGCAAAAAGGGGCGGGCATGACGAGCGTGCGGAGCGCGAGTCTATAACGGGGGTCTGGGAGCGGGTCGGGGTGTCAGGGGGCAAAGCCCCCCTGAAGCTGAAACACTTTTTACTACTGAATGTTCAATGGAAACCGCAAATTCCTCCATTTTTTTCTGAAATTTTGAAACGCAAAAGGCCATCAAACATTGTTGAATTTTGCAATTCTTGCTGGAAAATGGCAAAAAACGCACCTTTTCATATAAAGTCGCCTGTAAAAAAATTTTCATGGTCGTGCCAAAGGGGGGGGGGCATCGTGCCGTGCCCCCCCCTTAAATACGCCACTGTGAAGGTGCAATTCTAACAGTTAATAGGTCACAACTTTAGCGCCGCGATCTCGTCTCAGCACCGGAACGATACTGTCTTTGACTTTGACCTTGACCTTGATTCAACTCGTGTCCAACTGTCTGTCATTAGCTGCCACTAACTGAACCGTTCAAAGTGTTAATAATCTGACGTGATGTTGATGGTTCTGCTTGATGTGACTGTACGTACAGATGCGTCGTTCATGGCGTGCCTACCGTCCGTGCTAGCAGCGAGCAGTATCAGTGCAGCGGCCAGTGGTCTTCTCGGTCATGTCTTCTGTCGACATGTTAACCTTCTGCACAGGCTGCATCGACTCACCCGCGCCGACATTGTAAGACTTACTTACTACTTGAATTAATCGTCCGGCCTCGTGGCAGAGGGGAGTAGGGCAGAGCGGAATTTTCTCTACCTCTCGATTTTCAGCTTGTTGAAAAAAATTTTTAACGACTACAAAATTTGGGGCTGGAAATTTCCCGTTTCAGAAATTTAGGAGCAAAAATTAAATTTTGAGCACCCGTAATGGGAACATCCCATCAATCGAGAACCCAGCATAGAAAAAAAATTCCAAGTAAAAGTGATATCATTCGTCTTATTTTTATCTTTCGTTGTGATTGGTTTTTGTTTCTGGTGGACCTAAACTTCAGTGAATATCAAACTGTATCGCGCTCGCATCCACCAGCAGCAGCTGGCAGCTGCACAAGCAGGCATGTGTAGTATCAACGTTAGGGGTTCGAAATAGGGATAGAGCTTGCGTACTTTGCGCCTTAGCAATGAACAAAGTTTATATGGTGAATTCCGATAGGCTATCCGTGACTATTTCAACCTATGAGTGTAGTCAGAGACTGATTGGCTGACTGTTGCCGTTTGTAACAGGCGACTCTGAGTTCGTGTCAGGAGCGTATTGAACAGCTGCTCAACAACAACGTGCACAGTCACACGTCACAACAGACGTCACCGGTGACGTCACAAACGCCCATGACACCACTGAGCAAGTCATCGTGTCATAAGTCACATCCGTCCACGCCCACCGACGTCCGAGACATTCGAGTCTCTCACTGAACTCAGCTGAACTGAACTGTGGCGTATACAAGGTGGCCCCCGGGTACCCAGGCCCCCATCCCCAAACAAGAGACGTGGGCACACGCTTAAAGTTTACTAAATTCGGTTACTTGATTCTGAGAAAAAAAAATAATTAAAATTGGTGCAACCAGATCTCATATTTTAAAGCTACAACAAGCTACAACGCACCAAATTCAATTTCGGCTGGCGCTCCACACCAGACCCTACTGAGGGAACTCACAGCGCTTCCCAGATTCGCTAGCTGGATTTTAGGAGTCCTACTTCGAAGGGAAAGTGGGAGGAAATGGAAGGAGAGGGAGGAAAGGAAAGAGAGAGGAGGGGTGAAGGAAAATGAGAGAGGAAAAGGGAGGGGAAGAAATTGGAGGGAGAAGAATGAAGGAGAAGGGAGGAAAGGAAAAGAGGGGAGAGGAAGGGATGGGAGATTCCCCCAATTAACATTTCTGGCTACGCCACTGGAAGTGAAATGATCTTGTTGCGTTGTTGACTCTTGACTGTGTCGTCACTCGTCGCATAGCCTGGTTTCATATCAGACAGCTGCAACGTCATATGACTGCCGCCGCCGCCGTTTTCGTTTCACCAACTGTACATATTATATTATATTATATTGTTTTGTCATACGTTCGTTAATGATGTAAACAATTGATTACTTGAATTGTAATGTGTCTGTAATATATAACTGGTAATAATCATTTATCATGTGTTTTTATCATATAATGTGTACTACACGTAGAGAAGCAGTGGCGTCATGGGATGAGGTCGAGGGGGGAATTGCGCCTCCTAAATTTTTGGATGTCGAATAATTTGTCCGAAAATCTTGCTCCTTGTTCGAAAATTTTATTGAAAAATGCCTAAATTGGGACTCTAAACCCAAATTTAGGGGAATTTTAGGGGCAAAATTGAAATTCTGAGCATCCGTTATCTCCTGTTGGAAATATGCTGTGTCAGTTGGAACATTGCAACTTTTTTTGCCCCGCCGCCCACGACGCTGCTGTTTAGAAGTGTCCAGCCGAAACGTGGAGTAAACTCAACTATGATGAATTATAATTTCGTCCACTTTTTTGTTGGCATTTCTGTTGCTATGATGTTACTAAGCCGAATGCTGTAATATTAACTGCTACGATATTACGACGTATAGTAGGCCTAGTAGCTGTTGTTTCATTATTTCTTGATATCATGAATTACAAGTAGTATTTATAAATGAGCAGGTGATATTCGATACCGTTATCAGTTTTTTATGATGTGTGAGATTATGTATTATGTGCTTGTTACAGTCGCTCTGTTTGTGTACATAGAAGTGACCATTATAATTTATGCATATTTCTACTTAGGGCCTACTTTCTCCGATGCCATTGGAGCAACATTTTTTGATACTTTGCCACATTGCTGAATAATGATTTTTACATTAATACTTATTTAATTATTATTGTTGTTGTAAACTTATGATTAATAGTATTACCATTATTATTATCATGATACATGTACAAGTCATATCAGAAGGCAATAATTTTGTTGCACAATCAGCTGTTAACGAACGTCATGTTAATTAATTAATAATATTAATGTCACGAGCGAGTCAGTGGAACATTTTTGTACATAATAAAGTACATTTGTGTGACTGGATGAGTGCATTAACGAGTGTGGTGAATGAAGTGCTGATCCGAGATTAGTGATCTGTGATCGATTGTGAAACTTGCTCATATTATACAACTCAACTGCTCGACTGGTAAAATTGCTTTCTATCAAATTGTTTCAATAGCGGTTTCAAGAGTATTTATACACTGTATTTCAGCGCTGTCATAAGAGTTGATTGTCAAATGAGATTAATAAAAAAATGAAACTATGAAATGTAATTTATGCTGCTTTTGTCTAGCTTATCGCTAGCGGTGTTGACGGTCAAAAAGAGGCGAGCAGGGAAGTTGCAATTCTGCTCTTTAATTTTCCAATTTCTGCATTTTGGGCGAAAGTTTTACGACAAGAAAAGTATTTTTTGACAGCTGGCCTCTCCCTTCGACACCACGCCACTGGTTTTGCATAGTTTTTTAGCTTAAGTATTATATTTGGCGCTATTTTCTGGCATAATTAAGAACTGATCGATAGTGAATACCTGAAGAAGCAGCCACGATGGGGTTAGCAGCGTTTTATTATGACGTCCACTCCACTCTCAATATAGTCTGATATTGTCGTCAACACTGATTCAATAACGAATCTCTGAATCTGCAGCCAATAGTGATGATTATATCTGACATCAGATTATGTATGATCGCAGATGTTTGATCAACCATAACTAAGTCTAAGGCTAAGCCTAGGTGAGACGTAGACTGCTGGAATGAACTCGGCTCAAGTCTGCAATGTATGATCTCAGACAGCCAGTCTGCACTCTTTGCTCAGTCACCTGGCCGGCTGGTGGCTGTAATTTTGCGATATTGCAGAATGATGAAAGAAGATGCTGCTGGAGCTATAGAGAGAGAGAGAGAGGCGTGATTGCATTTCCACCGCATGCAGATATCCACGCCGCGTCGCATTTGCACATTTAATCACTACAATCAGTAGCTGATAAGCGCCAGAATAAAAGGATTTAATCACTCGGTGAAATAATGACCGCCCGACGTTGCTGTAGACTGGACGAGCAATGAGCTGTTATATATGCTAGTGGTCAATGAGACTAGAGCATGGCAGTTGGCATTGCCGGTTTACGACGCACTCGACAGTCCCAACTGATCATTAGCTGCAGACAGCCCGCGGTGTCGTGTGCAATCGACCGTGACTGACAACGCTCAAAGCTTCCCACCTCGCAAACTTACACCAGCACCGTTGTATAGCGAGTGACCCTACTGCTGTTATGACGTCATTGTCCAGCGTGACGTCAGCGCTCATTATCGCCCCCCCGCCACGTCACGCCCGTCCTACAGTAGGCAAAGCAATGTGACGACAAATTACCGTAGGCTATATGTATAAACCTATGCCACTGAGGGTGGCATCCATCATGTCGATTTGGGTCATGCAAAAGTAGCATTTCAACGGTGATAGCAACTTGATAGTTGACACGTTAGTTATAATGTCTACAGCTCATCATAAGAACCCATCTTATAGCAACGTCGTAGCGTCGATTACCACATGGGATCCTATAGACTTACCTGACACAGGTAAACTCACCCTGCTTTAGTGCTTTACGCCCAGCCGGACAGGCAGGTAGCCTCCTCGATTTACTTACACTGGATGAACTAAAGGCTGTGTTAACCTAGATAGTTGGTTATATGCCAAAAATTCCGATATGGTTTAGCTGTCCGCAGATAGTCGCCCAGGCAATTAGTAACTGGCCGGAAGTCGAACGACCATTTGATCTAAATCTCTGACGACCTGCCGTTACGCCACCCGTTGTGTGCGGTTTTTCTAGCGCAGCGCAGCAGAATGTCGACGGAAAATTGATAGAGGTGGACCAGCAGCTGAGATGCTGAGCGCAGACCGTGGCCCGGCGGTCCGGCACCAGCAGTGGAAAGCGTTTGATCTATTGTTAGTGTACGGAGCTCAGGTAACAGCTGGACTGCTGGACTGACTGGTCATGCAGTTAGCGACATCAAAGTCTCGTCTTAAGGCTACGCGACATACGCACGCACACACAGCGCTCCGTGATCCGCCGTTTTCAGCGTCACTCAGTTCTGTCAAGGGCTCTGTAGGCTACTCGCGCCTGCAGTTCGTTCCCTGTAATTAACATTGAACTCTTTCTAGTCTCTCTCTCTCAGCCTTTCGTTGTACGCTATCATCCAGGCATGCCCACGTGCGTAAACTGCACGTCGTTTACATTTAGCGTTGTCGAAACAATTTATGTCATCATGGCATGACTTACGAAAGTTACGTTTGCTGTATCTGAACCGCTTTAGAAAAAAATCCCGACTTGTACTGCACTGGACACCCGCCTTCCGTATTGTGGTATATCGTTCAAAATACTCACGTCGAGACGCCTATATATGCTACTTGTTATTCAAAGTCGTATATTGAGCGAATGAAATTCAGACGGAGAAATATCAAAAACGTTACAGCTAACGTAATATACGACTGGCTATCCAATAAGGTTAAGCCTACTAAAATTGATGACGGTTACAGGCCTCGTAGCCTATATCTTATAATCAATGTTTTGCTGAGATCACTCCTATCGTTGAAGTTTACTGCATTTCTGAGGTTTTGGGCAAATCGGACCACTCTGCAAATGTGTTTTAACTGAGTGCAGTGCATAATGATACCGACGTGCGTGAGACCGAGAACGCTGTGTGACTGTCCGTGAGCTGACCCGACCGGTTACACATAGCCAGGAAGCCAACAATAATGTAGTTTCAGCCCAGGTAGGGTACTAATGGTATAGTGAGTGGTTAGTTGTACGGGCTGATATTGCAGGCACTGTTCGGTGTCAGTCGTCACGCCTGCCAGACCCTTCTCTCTGCAATCTCCGGTCTCCACTGCAGGACACAACTTAATTACCAGCAGAAGGTTCGGCCATGTCAGGCGGCGGGCGCAGCATGCATGTGTGACCGGCGCCCGCCTAGAAACGAAACCCTACCCCAGCCCTGAGCCATGCTGCCTGCCTGCCACAGGGATGGATCACTACTTCATTATTTCGATACGACGTCGATATTTTATAAGTGAGTAAATCATCCTGATGGATGCACTGGGACACACATTGATGCCACTCTGCTCTGTCTATCGCCAATTCTTCGGCTTCTTTCCAGGTAGTGGCGTACGTGTCCCTCAGATCGCGTGTCTGACGATGTCCACCGAGTTTTCTCTTGGCCACCCCGACTTTATTTTGTAGCTCCATACAGTTCCCACTATATAGCCAGTGATGAGCTAATCTGGAGTCCTCCATTTTCAGTACACGTCACAGCCATCTCAGTCTTCTTCTTTAATAAATCATATGTTCTCTAATTTCCATAACCCAGCCTTCATTTCTCACTTTCTCTTTCCACGTGATCCCCAAAAGTCAGCTGGTTGAAACGCTTGACTGCATGGGCAGTCACTCTGTTGAGAGATGGGAAGACGAAATAGGCCCTGGGTCATGAAATAAATCGCCATGATGTCAATAACTCCGATATCGGTGTGACGATGCGATACGGTATAGGCTAATCTATATGGAAACGATACGTATCGATATTTCGGCATATAGACCCATCCCTAAATAGCCTGGCATGGGGTCCCATCGTACATTGTATCTCGGCGTGCTGGGGAGAGCAGACTCGGTCCGTCCGCTCCGTCGGTCGGCTCACAGGGTAAAGTAGGGGAGAAACGTTCGCTTTGTGTTGCGGAACAAAGCGCCTCGGCCGGTGCTTAACAACGAGTTTGTGGTTGTGACGCCGCCATGGGTCGTTCTGTGGGTGGGCGGGCGGCATGTCTGTTTAAGTCGTGGTGATGCAGTCACTGCAGTGTTTGCCGGCTGATTAATGGCAGACCTCGGCGACCGGGCACTACTGTCACCAATCAGGCGCGCCTTCATCAATCTTCACGCGCAGCTATCGTTTCGCTCGCTGTAAACTTACAACGATGTCGTCGTGTCGCGTTTAGAGAATAGAGAGCTAAAGCCATTCTGCGGTTGGACTCTGATTCATCTACAAAGACTAGGGTCGCTACTGTTCTAACGCCCCGGTGTAGTCTGTCTATCGCCATTATCTCCCGCTTCCTGTCCACTTCCACTCTCCTGGCATCTATTAGTGGCTTCAAAGCTGTAGGCCGGGTCCACTCTTAGTACGCAAAATGTTTGTTTGCAATTCTGGCGAAAAAAAATAAAAATTTCAATTTTTGAAGATATTTTTAAAAGTAAATGAAGCGTGCCGCAGAATCCGTAGGATTTGTAAAATTTTGATTGTGAATTAAACAGATCTTAGGATTCTTGCACCTTTGCACAACGCCACTGCCAGTGCTTGGCCTACAAGACCACTGGTTGGTTACAGCATATCCACGGCGTAGCCGCGTGCAAGCACTAATCTCAGTCACTTTCGCGAACATGTCGGCCTGGTGCCGACATATAATGAAGCCGTCCGCCTTGCCATATAGCCTACGCTGACTGCGTAACGCCGGTCAAGCTGCCGTTCGCACTAGTTTTGTTTTTTGCATCTTTTTGTTTTCGATTTGGAGCAGATAGACGACACAGAGACGGACGGATGAACGAACAAGACCCGTAAACAGTGACGGTTTTAGGCCCGGGCCGGGGGAAGGGGGCACAGGCCTTCCAGTTTTGCTCCAGCCCCCCTCCCCAGTTTTGTACGTGGCCATCCATGATTTTTTGCAAAGATAACACATATAGGCCTATCTGATTTCTTTGCGTTACCAAATTTTAGAAAAGTGGGCAAATTTGCAGGTTCCATTGAATGTCCAAAAACCAAAAGTGCTTCAGCTTCAGGGGGCTTACCCCACCCCCTGGACAGCGGCCTCCAGACCCCCGTTATAGGCTCGCGCTACCGCGTCGCCATGGCGCTGTGCTCCCCCCAGACATTGCGGGGCTAGAACCGCCACATGCCCGTATCAAGCTATCAGGACGGCTGCGTAATGGGGTGTTTACACGATCCAGCAAACGTCCAGCAATTCACGTGTATTTTGAATGGTCTAAGTTTGCTGGACGTTTGCTGGATCGTGTAAACACCCTATAACGCATGTGCTTCTTTCGGTTTTGCCGTCGCTAATCAGTTCAGCAGATAGGCAAAATAATACATTAGCGTTAGACGGTGATTTGACGCGAAATGCGGGACGCTCACGACACCTAGGCTATATGGTACCTCCACCGGCACATTTGCATTATCTCATCTGCCATCCGATTTACATAAGTTTTCAATGTCCTTCTTTGATTTGCAAATACGATCAGCGAATTACGGATAAGCCTATCCTATATACTAACGCTGTAGCATACGTGTCATCACCAGCGTGAGAAAATGAAGCGTACAAATAATTACAAGGTGCAAATTTTTTATCAGCAGCGGAACAATAACTAGACTAAACATACGGTGCACAATGTTCCTTTAAAACAGAAGCGTGGCAAAGACCAGTGGAATAGTTACCCACACATGTTTGAACTTTTAACGCGCGTCGACTTCACTGCAGCGATATCGCGCGGGTGGTAAAATGTTAGGCTATAACATAGCCATGTCTAAAACATGTATGCATATTGTGCAAAATAACTCCAAAAACATTGCATAGTGTTTTGTTTTAGACGCTGTATTTGTATGGGCTTCCGCCTATTGCGACACATTTCTCCACAGCGTTGTTTGTCCGTCCGTCCGTTACATTCGTGCACCTCGCTTAAATCGTTCTACGGATTTGGATGCCGTTTGTAACACAAATATTGTATATTACATGGGGTGCTTGACTCCCGGGGAAATGGGAAATTTAGGAGTCGGACAACCAATCAAAACAGGTAATTATTGCTTTCGACTTAGCGGTTCAGCCTACGGAAAAAAGATGATTTATAATTCACCTGGTGGCAGCATCGATCAGCATGGTCTAATGCAAGGGAAGAGGGCGCAACTGCAGCAACAATAGCGAGACCCAACCGCAGCAAAAAGCATAAATTACGCCTATAGCTATAGGCCTGCTGTGTACCGGTGGAATATAATAATTGCAAGTTTGCAGTGGCGTGAACGTGTATGACCGAATGCAGCTGCTGTCACTGACGATTATTTTCTCTTCATCTTTCTCTCGCCTTGAGGCTGCGACGCCTTGCATGATGACGACACAACACAGCTGCGTTATGTAGGCTCTATAAGCTGTTGACTAAATTTCACGACGTGTTTAGTATGTGATGGCCTTGATGGGTCATTTATAATAATAATGTTTTGTTATAGAAGCTTACCGCGGGTTTGGCTAGTGGAAGAATTTTGAAAAAAAAATTGAAAATCAGCTAATGCTTGACGACTTTATATTATGAAATATAAAAATATAAATCTTTCTTTCTGTTGTATATATCTGTCTTTCTGTCTGTGGTTTCTACCGTGTTTCGGTGAATAAAGATTGATATATATTATAAACATCTGAAAGTTAAATTATACAGGCTCATTTCTATTGACCATCCAGTACAGGCGAGAGCTATATTGGAGCAAAGATAGTCCAAAAGTTTCTAAAAAAGAACTTGTTCCAACGTGTTGAGAAAGTTTTCCGCTAAGAATTGGTCCAGACGAAGCGTTAATTAATTGAACCGGCTGCTGAAGAAAAATAACCGCACGGGCGTGACATAAAGGGTGTCGGTGCAGGTGCCATGCGCATTATTATCTCCGCCAATGGAACGAAGTGAATTGGAGGAGATTATGAGATTGGTCGATCTGTCCGTCGTTGTCCGTGTGTCTGTGTACACGAATTGGCGGAGATATGCACTATAACGAGCGCCTTCTAGTTTTCCAAAGTTGCTTATATTACAAGAAAATGTTAAGAATGAAATAACGTTAACACATACAAAATAATTTTTGGCCTAGTTGACTTGGATTGTTCTAGGTTTTTTACTGTTAGTACTAATGAAACAACTCGTGGGCATACTTGTAAGTTGTGTGTCATAGTCGTGTTGATGTCCGGAAGTATTTTCTTTGTAACCGTGTCGTGAAAATTTGGATAGTCTACCCACAATACTGGATGACTTTGCAAGCATACGCAGTTTTAACTCCTTAGTCAAGCGTACAGATTTCTCGGTTTGTGAATTTTTAAAGTTAGTACTGACTGTTTCTAAGTCATTCGTACTGTTTTATATATTTTTATGCTTTCTCCTTTGTGCTGTCATAATGCCTGATTTGTATGTACTGTGATGCCTATAAGTGCTCATGGCCTTGGCATTGTACTTGGTTTCCAAGTTTCAAATAAAATAAATAAATAAAACGTTGATTTGTGCCAAATTTGGTACTGATCTGGTCAACATTTCCAAAGTTGCAAGGCGTAAAACAAAACGGCCTCCTTTTTGATCCACCATGTATATAACTATATAATATAAAGCTAGCTATTGTGTCTGGGTTCAATGACTGAAGATGGACGTACAATTTAGTGAATTTACAACGGCAGATTGCATGCCAATATTTCTCACTGACTGTAATTAAGGCATTGTTATATGTTTTAACCATTACTGTTAGTTAGTTAGTTTTAATAGTGCATTAATACTGCAAATTAGAGCATAATTAAATGTGACAAAAACAGTGCAGAATAATAATCTGAAATAATTGGTAACAACAACTATGTACACGTGGCGTAATGCCCGACGAAATACATGGCAGAAATATAACAATGTAAGCATCAATAATGTACAGGTCAAGTTAGTCGGCTGCTCGAAATATATCTACATGATGTCCATTGACTGTTAACAACAACAACAAACCAATATTAGTGATACACAACAGCAACTAAAACATTGGCCAAACTACCTGCAAGCAGCTTGCAAATTAGCTTCAGCAGCCTATAGTACTTATGAAACTTCACAACAACGTTCGTCTGGGATTAGCTTTTAGATAAATTACAGAAACGGTTTCAACAGATGCAGTTGACATTTTTCAAGTTTTCGTGACCATTTAAATTAAGAATTTGCATTAATTGCACACATCAGACACGACAGCCAGCTAACAATGAATGACGACGACAATGGATACGTGCTTGATAATAATCACAGTCTACAGTGCGCCATAAGCACCGACTTTTCTATTTTCTTTAGGCGCTAATGCCATCAGCCTGCAGTGAATAGTCTTGTACACGAGCGCAGCCATAAATTGAAGTTGGACCAGGGGGGGGGCAGACTAAAGCCAAAAGGGCCGAAATTTAAAGCCAAAGGCTGAGAGCAAGGCTAAGGTTTTCAAAAGAGGCAGGGCAGCAATACTTCTCCCCTCCAGCTAGATGATCTTGGGGAGTGCTGAAAGCTTCCACACCGGGGCCCAGGGCAAAGCATTTTTGGGTATGAAAAAGTCCTGAATTCTGTTTAAAAGAACAAAGGGTTTACATAAAACTAGAATAAACATTTTGAAAAAAACATGATAATGGGCAGATTAAATTTGTCTTTAGCAGTTCAATTCTTCTTGACAGAAAGTCGGCACCTATGCCACACATGTTACTCGCATTCAATTACCTAAACTATCAACATAAAAAAACATTTACAATAGATCTTTGTGCCAGCTGCCAACAGGGCCTAAACTACGCGACTCAACTACCATCACAGGGCATACTTTTCAACAAACATAACAACAACAATAACAACAACAATGTAGCAAGTACTACCATAGCTCAACAGGCCCATAGCCAGACTTTTCCAAAGGGGAGTGTGACTCCATTCCTGGGTCACAAAGTGAGCTTCCACTAATCCAGCTATGGACTCTGGGGCCTAGAACCAATGCCATATGATGCTGACATTTTAGTTATTTTCATACAATGTTTCCTGGTTCTGGCTAACAAAAGGGGCATTCAACTGAACTCCTTTGCTATGGGCCTGACTTAAGGTGAGCGACAACTGAGCTATAATAACAGTCCACAGCTGTACCAATAAGGCAGGCATCAGTTTACATCAGCAACAGTGAATAAACACAAGACCAATTCCTCAGAAGATGAAAAAAGACTCACTAAATGCACATTATCTAAGTAAATTTTAGGTTTCCTATTTGCAGACAGCATTCAAGCATATATATCAGTCAACTCTTCCATACCAACTGAGCTCATCATATAAAGGCAATCCATAGCCAAAGTTAAGCAACATATTAAAGGCATTAAACCATTTTCACTAAATCTGACGACATTACTGTCCAAATTTTCATACAAAGTAAATCAGTTGTACACTTTGTTCATAACCGCCGCTATCATGAATTGGTTTCTAAAACTACTGAAAATAGTTAAGAAAAGTTGACATTTTAACATCCGCTCCCAACCAACATCCGACTGATAGCACATCATAACAAGCTCAGCCAAACAAAACAATATACTGTTAACATTATTAACATTATTCAAGGCATCAGCTACTACTCATTAACTATGCATAACAGCGTGAAGTACATTATAAACAACTGCTACTACTAAATTGTGAAATCTGTAATCGAATAGGTGTTGTCTCTAGATGGAAGGAGTGTCAGAGTGAGACCGAGTGAAGAGAAAAGTCAGTGCAAGCAGGGAACACTGAAATGACTTGTGCAATAAACAGCAACTAGCACTATGTACAGTTGTCTGTCACCGGGGGGGCTTCATCCTGACTACGCGTAGGCGTGGTACTGTAACAACTAATTGCAACAAACGACAACAGCCAGTCTCAGTGGACAAAAATTCATCAACAATAATAAGCCACACTCAATGACACGCCAACAACGAAATGATTGATTTCGAAACTGTGAAGAATGATTGTAAGGTAAATGCTAGTAACAACAATGCAAGATCCTACTGACATAAGCTGACGTTCACCTGACACATGTTCACAACTAATGCACAATGCAGCACAATGAGAATACAGCAACGTCTGCTACTAATCTGCCATACAATCTACAGCAGCCAGTGACAACATGCAGTTAGAAAGAATGTGAGAACATATAGGTAATTATACCTTTCACTACACATAACAATTACTTGATGATGAACTGCAGGATATCAGCCCCAACGACCAATGATACTAGAACAGCTGCTATGCAGATCAGATTATTTCGGACAGCAATGCATCAGTGTAACAGCATAGCAATCACGTTGAACTGTTTGCCAATGATACATGCAACAGAAACTCATTGCACTAGGATGATGGACGGAAGTGTGCCATAAGACAAAGGACCCATTTCTCTGAAGACCCAAATATTTTACAATACGACATGCCAATGTGACGACTGACGATGTGCAAGGATTTTCTGTAATTGTTAGCAAGTGCTAGTTAATGTATGTTGCAATTCCGAGAAATTAAACTTCAAAGAATTACAACAGTTGAAATAACCTTCAGAGTCATTGTAGTGCACAAACTGGTAATGGTCTATACAATAACCACACACGGCTATTCAAGATATTAAACTTGCACTTACTTGCTTACAAATTATAAATTACGTGACCACAGCCTTCAGCTGTAGATTGACAACCACAGTAAAAATGACAAATAACTTCCAACTGTTGTGATTAGGTTAAACATCTTTCAAATGAATAAAATAAAGTCGATTTTAAATCAAGTTAAAACAAATCAAATCACAATTTTACTTGCACTGTATTACTAACATAAGCCTAACTTAATGTCCCAAGTTCATTCAAGGTCATCAACAATAAAAAAAATTTGCAACACACTTTTCTCATTTGTGTTCTATAGCAAGCGTCTTGTATCATTTCAAAATAGCCATATGCTACACCAACTTAGTTTTCATATCCCACCTGTAGGCTGTTTTCTGGCAAAGATAGCTGCATCAAAACCTCACTGCAATGTTTGATATAAGAAAACTAGAATGATGGGCAATGACCAGTAATTTGGTACACATCAACGTGTAATAGACAGAGAGGGAGCAGAATTGCCATAGCCATAACATACACCATACATGCTTTGAAGTAACATAGTTACTAAATACATCAACAAGAATTAATTCAAGAACTGTTCAGAATCATTGACAAACACTAACAACACTGCAGCATTGCACTGACATACTGATATGGTGGAATCAATGAAAATAATGTATGACAATTTATGTTACTGATGCTCGCATGGTGGTACAAACAGATGGATGTATATCAACCATTAATTAACAGCATCATATCAGTCTTTCCAACTGATGAAATTTAACAAGTTACACAAGCAACATATGTTAAAATAAGCGGCTGGTTTCATCCAAGATTCTAGATGCCCGGTGGTGGTTTGATGAAAAGGAAGGAATAATGACAAGACAGCAACTAAGTCAGCTGCACCATCAGTTCAGCTATTTCACCATCCTCACTGCATCATCATACCTATAGCATATGATAAAAACAGTTGCTTAAAATCACCAAACAATAAACAATCACACATCTGTGCAGTGTGCTCAGTAACAGGAACTGTTGGTTTTCTGCCTTCTTGCCAAAACACTTGAAAATCATTACTAATGTAACATTATTTTTGACAGCATTCGTAAATACTCTCATAATCATCCACATATGTTAAACTACAAACTGCACTGGTATGTTAAAAGCCACTGCAATATTGCCGAAAAAAGTGGAGCAGTTTAGAATGTGCAATAAAAATAATATGGTAATAATGCAAGACAGTGATTTTCAACCGAGGTTCCGTGGAGCCCCAGCGTTCCGCGAGCATCTGTCAAGGGTTCCGCGGCTCGTCATTAGCAAAAAATAACCTAGCGTGCAAAATTATGTAAGAATAAGCCATAGAAGTACTATGCACCCAATGCTTAGTTCCAAATTAGCACTTCTAGCCGTCCACTTTTGCATATAGTGTTGAATATTTTTCTTGTTGTTTACAATGTTAGAATATTTGCATTGAACACCGAACACTAACTTATTAATGTCAGTGTTAAAAAATCCTGTGTCCATTTATTAAAAGACCTTCATTTCCTGAAACATTCTGCTTGAAAAATATAAAAGCTTTGCCCATTAGCGCAACTGGCTGGGGGGTCTACACCCCCTGAGCTGTCCATGGGTGTAACAACGTAAAAGATCCAATGATAATTTTTGGGCCGTTGGCAACCGCCTCGTAAAGTGTTTTTGGTTACGAGTGAAATAAAAATACCAAATATTATCTAATACGGTAAAATTTAAACAAGTCTTTTGCCTGCTGCTTTATCGTCAGCGTTTAAGGGTTTTGTCCCAGACTCCCACAGGTTTTCTGCTTCTCGACATCGGTCCCCAGACACCATGAAAATTCCACTTTGCCTACTCATGGATCATTCCATGCCATGGAGTTCCGTGAGGGTTTTTGACACTTATGTAGGGTTCCATTGCAGCAAAAAGGTTGAAAAACACTGATGCAAAACATGCTCACAAAGGTAGTTAATAACCCATGTCTAAAATAATATTTCTTACACATCTGCAATGACTTAACTTCGTGAATAAGCCTGCAATATGCATGTGTATGCATCAATCATCAACTTGGCTATCAATGACTCACCTATGTACAGATACAGTAGTCACAGATATCAGGCACATGGCCAGAGAGAAGGGGTTTGCAGACGTGACCAATTAATAGAGCTACCAAGGCCTGGTGTGTGCTGCAATATTCCCTGCCAGCTTCTGTCACTATAATTCCTTGCGTATTCCTGTATATTATTTATCCTATAATTCCAAGTTACTCTGAGTTTTATGCAAGCCATGAATAACGCAAACCAACAAAAGAATGCATGCATTTTAGATGTGGCCAAATAATAGGCCAATAGAATAACGGTAAACAGGGACCCTGCCGTCACAGCTGATACTAATACTATAGCAACCAACGACACACGTACATTCTGTATGCCGACAATGCAACCCCTCCGTGTCCGTCGGAGCAGTCTGACGTCGGTGATGCCAATCTGACTACGCCATGAAAACTAGCAGCTAGTAATATTCCTTATCAGTGCACAGCAAACTATAGAGCAAAACACCGAGCTGCTGCACAGCTGACCTTGGACGCTAAGCAAGGCACAGCAAGGCAAGGCAAGGCATGTGAGCCAGCTGAGCCCAGGGTGGCAACGATTGACTGCCACTGTTCAGTGGGTGGGCGTCTGACGTCATTCGCCGCAGCGGCCTAGGTAGCCTGTCGGTCAAGGCCACTTGCCTGCCGCAGCCTGCACGCAGCTGTCCTTGAGATTACGTCAACATAGGCCTAGGCCTAGCAACGTCCGTCTACCTGTCAACAGTGCTACTGGCGCATCCGTAATTCCGTAGGCTAAATAGCTACTGCAACAAATCTGTCGCCATTCTATTAACAGTTTTACCACACTGGCACATTCTAGGCAGCTGCGTCGTTCAGCAATATTCTATAAAAGTATTTACTGTTTATAAACCAAACGCAGAGTAAACAAACGAAACAAGCTGTGACCTAGATACATCTCATTACTAGTATCGTAGCATAGAATAATTAACAAAATAATCATAATTAATATAATTCTATGTTTGGTTTGTTTATGTTTGAAGTTCGTATCACAGAAAGTTTACTGACCAAAAATCGCATTTTTGGCGTGAGGTAACAATAGATCGGTATTTTTAATTCAAGACCTCCGACACGGCGGCGGTTGATTGTCTATAATTCACCAGGGTCTGCATGACACCACTGACAGACTGACAGTAAACCGCAGCACGCCACCAGAAGGGAAGGTGTACTTTGCGGAATGCGGATTGCGGATTGCGGAATGCGGAATTTCGAAAAGGTGTATTTTGCGGAATTTTACTTGCGGACCGCGGAACGTTTCGCAAATTACACCTTAGAGTTTTTCTGCATTCAGCATTCCGCAAAATTCAAATAAAATCAAATAACAATAATTCTAGCGGTAGATCGGCGATCTTGCTGTTAGCACTGGAAAATTGCTAGAGATAGATCGGGTAGATACATTATTGGGAAGATGGTAGAATTTATATGCCTGGAAGACGTAGAAGGTCTACAAACCATGCCACGACACTGTCACGTATTTAAATCAGGCTTATTCAGTATTATATCAGAGTCCATCT